>JABLTM010009969.1_pt1 | contig 72773 bp, 72 predicted proteins | sample 7160121 | NCBI WGS metagenome assembly JABLTM01 (sample SAMN14651224, study PRJNA627086) | human gut metagenome | isolation source: feces | host: Homo sapiens
GTGCGAAACGTTGCGCATAAGCCCTTGTTGACAGCAAGGACGAACAGCGCCATGTGATTGCACTTAGCAATAAGAAAATATCACAGAGAACTTGAATCTCGAAATCAGGGGTGAAATTCCCCTGCCGTACAGAACCAATGCCGGAAAGGAGCAATCCCATAGCGGTCTGTCAAACCGCAGGCAGTACGAGAGCTAATACTCCACTGTGCGCTGCGCATCTGTAAATGCGCTGGGTACAAAGCGTGGTGAAGTCGTAACCTGAAAACCTAAACCCTGCAAGGGGGCATGGAGAATAATGGTGCGGGCTTCCGAAACCTATGGCTATCCGTTAGTGAAAGCTATGCAGCATCGTAAGAGTAGACGGCATCCGAAAGGATGAACATTGGAAAAAGTGTGTGTGGTTGGTTTTTCTGCACACGCCCTGGGGAATGAAATGTCCACATGGAATCATGCAAAAACTGTGGTTCAAAGCATGGTTAGATTTTCCCGGTGTAAGGTAGCGGCCTAAGGGTTTCAATGGTCAGCAATGACCGCAAGGATAGAGATTCAGGAACGTTTGAGAGCCTGTATTTGGAGTGTTACAGCACAGCGAAGAATACAGGAAGTCAGCCGTACCATAGTAGTCTGCGGCTGGGTAACGCCAGCTACACGGGGCTGAAATGTCCCACGGCGAAGGGTACGAGTCAAACTGATTCACAAATTTCACAAAACGAAAATCCAATAACTCCCTGAAAGATGGGTGACGAACTGCGAGGTGAAAGCCTTGTGCATTTGAACGTCAGATTTTCAACGGAAACGGAACTGAAAGCCATTCAGGATATGCTCTATGAGAAATCCGGGCAAGGGGTTTCGTTCACTGGACTGGTGGAAGCAATGGCGCACGAAGTCACCATTGTGACCGCCATCCATAACATCAAGTCCAACAAAGGCAGTAAAACTGCCGGAGTGGACAAGATGAAAATGGACAAATATCTGCAAATGCCAAAAAATGAACTGATTTTATTGATTCAATCGTGTTTTCGCAAATACCAGCCCAAACCAGCCCGCCGTGAATATATTCCAAAAAGCAACGGCAAAATGCGGCCACTGGGAATCCCTACGGTACTGGACAGAATCATACAGGAATGTGTGCGGCTAATCATAGAGCCAATATGCGAAGCGAGATTTTATCCGCACAGCTACGGCTTCCGCCCTTACCGGGCACAAAAGCACGCAATCCGGGACATTATCAATGTAATCAACGCCGGGTGTAAATCTCCCGACCAGGCTGTATGGGCAGTGGAAGGTGACATTCAAGGGTGTTTTGACAACATCAGCCACCGGATACTGCTTCAAAAAGTATGGCGAATGGGTATCCATGACAAACGGGTGCTGAAAATCATCAGCCAGATGCTGAAAGCCGGGTATATCGAACGGGATTTGTACCACAAAACGGAAACCGGCACACCGCAGGGCGGAATCCTTTCCCCTCTGCTGTCGAATATCTATCTGAATGATTTTGACTGGTATGTGGGGCGAACCTACATGGAGCCGCATCGTAAATGCAAACACAAATGCAACGATACCCGAAGGCTGAAATGGGCAGGAACCACTCCAAAGTATAACTTCCGTTATGCCGATGACTGGGTGGTGCTGACTTCTGCGGAAAAGGAAGCGTTCCGTATGAAGCGTGAGCTGACAAAATACTTTAGGCAAAAACTAAAATTGGAACTGTCGCAGGAAAAGACCTATGTAACCGATTTACGGAAGGGAGGGATACATTTTCTCGGTTACATCGTCAAGGCGGAGCGAAAGCGCAAAACACCTGACCCTGCAACGTGGACAGAACATCTGGTGGGGAAACCACTGCCGGATATGGAACGGCTGTCTAAGAAAATTGGGAATTTGCTGGAGCAAGTACACCGCATCGAACTATTTTCAAAGCCCAACACGCAGGCCGCTCAGATACAGTATATAAATTCCATCATTCTGGGGCTTGCGCAATATTACCAGCCATCCATCTGTTCGCACGCCTATCATGCAATCGACCGCAGGGTAAACAATGCGGCACTGGCCGTTTGGAAAAAGCTGTTCCCGAAACAGTATAACCAAATGCAGGTTCCGCTGAAAATGCTCTGCAATCTTCCGCACAGGCACGAAGGATATGAGAGTAAAACCTTTGCAATTCCCATCGAGGGAAAATGGTTTGGAATCACCTATGCGTTTATCACGCACAGCCGGTATGAGAGCAAGCCGTTTGACCAGAAGATGACCCCTTACACAGCAGAGGGCCGCAGGCGGTACGTCAATTACCGGAACAAGCACAAACCACTGCCCTGTGACCGGCCATCCATTAACACCCCAGAGGATATTGCCCTTGCCTGCTATGCAAACGGAAAGGGCTGGAAAGCAAACTTTGAATACTTCATGAACCGGGAATACGCCTACAACCGGGATAAGGGAAAGTGCAAATGCTGCGGGAAACCATTTTCCATAGCAGTTCCAAAACACTGTCACCACATCGACAACCAGCTTCCAATCGAAAGAATCAATAAAGTTCCCAATCTGGCATGGCTGTGTGAATCGTGCCACCGCATGGTTCATAATAGCCCAATACCGCCTGAGCTGGACGCAAAGGCGGTGCGCAAAATTATGAAATACCGTGAAAAACTCAAACCGTGAAATTTGTGAGTACGCTGTACCTGTGAGGGTGCAGTGGTATTGAAATCTGAAGGAAGAAAGTAAATCAGTTTGATGGTAGGCCGGGTGCGCTGAAAGGTGCACGCCCGGCGTGAGGTGGGGGAAAATCCAGAGATAGCTTCAAAGGATTACCTATCACCATTATTCCTCTATACGAAAATGCAGAATGTAGCTGGTCTTTCCACCTCGGATGCCCAGAAGTCCAGCGATATGTTCGCCAAGTGCCGCTACATGGATGAACTTACCGGAGGCCGGGGCGTGATTTTCGCTACGGGTACGCCGGTATCCAACTCCATGACGGAGCTGTATACCATGCAACGGTACTTACAGTATGACCGTTTGCAGGAAATGGGCATGGTTCACTTCGACTGTTGGGCCTCCCGGTTCGGAGAAACCGTTACTGCCCTGGAATTGGCACCGGAGGGAAAGGGTTACCGCCCCCGGACACGGTTCAGCCGCTTCTTTAATCTGCCGGAGCTGATGAACATTTTCCGGGAGGTTGCGGACATTAAGACTGCTGATCATCTGCACCTTCCTGTGCCGGAGGTGGAATATCACAACGTTGCAGCCAAACCCAGCGAGGTTCAGCAAAAATTTGTTCAGGAGCTTTCTGAGCGAGCGGCACTGATCCACAGCGGTTCCGTTTCCCCGGATGTTGACAACATGCTGAAAATAACCAGCGACGGACGGAAGCTGGGGCTTGACCAGCGGATCATCAATCCGGCTTTCCCGGACGATCCTGAAAGCAAGGTCAATCTTTGCGTGGGAAACATTCTGCAAATGTGGCAAGGTGGCGAGACAGACAAGCTGACCCAGTTGGTGTTCTGTGATGTTTCCACACCCCAGGCTGCGGTGAAAGCCAAAGCCACGGCACTTGATCCCCATAGCGGCGTTGCGAAGCCCTTTACCGTCTATGAGGACATTCGTTCCAAGCTGATTGCCCAAGGGGTTCCCCCGGAGCAGATCGCATTTATCCACGATGCCAATTCCGAAGCCAAAAAGAAAGAGCTGTTCGGAAAGGTCCGCTCCGGTCAGATTCGTGTTCTGCTGGGCAGCACCGCAAAAATGGGTGCCGGCACCAACGTCCAGGACCGGCTTGTGGCGATCCACGATTTGGATTGCCCCTGGCGTCCCGGTGATTTGGCACAGCGAAAAGGCCGCATTGAGCGTCAGGGAAATCAGAACGAAAAAGTTCATGTGTTCCGCTATGTGACGGAAGGAACCTTTGATGCCTACCTCTGGCAGACGGTGGAAAACAAGCAGAAGTTTATCTCCCAGATCATGTCCAGCAAGAATCCAGTCCGTTCCTGTGAGGATGTAGATGAGGTTGCCCTGTCCTTTGCGGAAATCAAGGCACTGTGTGCCGGTGATCCACGGATCAAGGAACGCATGGACCTGGATGTGGATGTGGCACGGCTGAAAATTATGAAGGCTGACTACAAAACCAAGCAGTTCCGGTTAGAGGACAGTCTGATTCGCTCCTTCCCTGCTGAAATCGCCAAAATGAAGGAACAGATGGAATCCCTGAAAGCGGATATGCAGACCCTCTCTGCACACCCCCACCCCGACGGCGGTTTCGCCGGAATGACGGTTCTCACAGATAACCTTTTGGAGCGGGAAAATGCTGGTGCAGCCCTGATGGAAGCCGCCAAACAGGCCACCGGTCTGGACCCGGTGGAAATCGGCACCTATCGGGGCTTTGCCATGTCTGTCACCCTGGAGAATTTCGGAAAGAAGTTTGTTCTGACCATGCAGGGAAAGCTCCGCTATCAGGCAGAGCTGGGCAGCGACCCCAAGGGTAATTTGATTCGGCTGGATAATGCACTGGCGCAGATGCCCCAGCGGATGCAATCTCTGCAAACGCACCTGGAGGAAACCTATCACCAGCAGGAGGCCGCAAAGGCAGAACTTGAAAAGCCCTGGCCTTACGAACAGGAGCTGCGGGATAAGACTGCCCGGCTGATTTTTCTGGATGCGGAACTGAATCTGGATGCCAGAGGCAAATCTGAGCAGGAACAGGTCATCCCCAAATCCAGCCGCCCCTCCATACTGAGCAGGCTGAAAACGCCCACCAGCCAGGGAAGTAGCCCGAAGCAGAAAAAACACCATGAGGAGGTACGATAATGACCAACGAAGAACACAACACGGCACTGTATCAGAAAATGTTTGCCGAGCAGGAAACCTTTCGGGACTGGCTGAAAGATCAGCCCCCGGAGGAAATTCTGAATCACGCTTATGAGTACACCATTCGGGAGGATATTCTACTGTCGCTGGAATATCACAATCTTTCGGACGCACAGATCGACGCTCTGATGGAATCCCCCAGCCCTCTGGCAGACGTTTTCAGGGATTTTGAAAAGTTGGAAACAGACTATATGGATACCGTCTGGGATTGCATGGAAAACAGAGCGGATATGGCAATCATCTGTTATCCACCATATTATATTCTTTAGTGCTTACGGATTTTGGAGTATCGGAATTGGGATTAATTCTGTGGATGCCTTATCCCTTTGATTCACTGGGGAGAATCGTTACAACCAGCGATTGCCCCCCCTTAAATGACCATCCTTTTTCGGTATGAATAAATCCTTTTTCCTCATACTGGACACCTTGAACATCGGAAAATACTATTTTGACCTCTATATCGGGTATCATGATAGACTCCGAAAAAGGGTCATAGTATATATTTTGATGCTCTATTCGCATTGCATTAATCAGGCAATAATAAACGTCAGGAAGTTCATAATTGCAAACTTCTTCAGCATTTGGAAGAATATAAGGAAACTTATCTGTTTTTTCAAATTGCAACAAGAGTGCATAGGTTTTGTTAGAATACTCCATTAAATATCCATGAATCCCTTCATTGTACATCATATCGCAGTATGTAGACTGCTCATTAAACTCTTCGATAGCCTTAAACGAGGATTCTTTTGTAATGGAGATTTGGACATTCTTTGCGGTCCCTACTCCAATATTCCTTGCTTCTAAATTCAGTTTAAAATGAATATCCGCATTTCCGTATTGATCAGATGTGTATACTGGACAATTATTAACTTCTGAGAATAATTCCATATCTGCTGAAGTTTGAACCACATATTCCACACTGTTAAATTGAATGTCAGGCCGGTATGCGCTTTCTCTTTCCTCTTTCATCTCACTTAGTGTAAAATATGTCAGCAACACAGAAAGAACTGTTGCAATAGAGACCAAAAGATTAATAATCTTTTCAACTGCCTGATACATTTTCTCCCTTCTTGCTGTGCGCTTTTTCTCAATAATCCGTCGGCTCTTATTTCTGCCCTTATCAATCATATCGCACCCCCCTTTTTCTATTTTGTATATTATACCACTTGCCAAATGCTAATTCTAGAGATTTCGGCACATTTTCATTCGTAATATATTATAATCTAGAGAGGTGATTTGCTTGGCGACCACACGGCTCATGCCTTTACACGTTGGCCAAAGGCGTACTGTCGGAACAGCAATTGCCGCCATCATCGATTATGTTGAAAATCCGGGAAAAACCGACAATGGAAGGCTGATTACCAGCTGGCAATGTGACAGCCGCGTTGCCGACAGTGAATTTCTCTTTTCCAAGCAGCAGTACATCCGGAATACCGGTAGGGTGCGAGGCGCGGATGACGTGATTGCCTATCATCTGCGCCAGTCCTTCCGTCCCGGTGAGATCACGCCGGAGGAGGCGAACCGTCTGGGCTGCGAGTTGGCACAGCGCTTCACAAAGGGTAATCACGCCTACATTGTCTGTACGCACATCGACAAGGCACACGTCCATAATCACATCATCTGGAACTCCACGGCTCTTGACGAACAGCGCAAATTCCGCAATTTCTGGGGCAGCACCAGAGCGGTACGCCGCCTGAACGATACCATCTGTATTGAGAACGGATACTCCATTGTAGCAGACCCAAAAGGCAAAGGCCAGACCTATGACAAGTGGTTGGAAAATCAGAAGAAGCCCCCTCACCGCGAGCAGATTTGCTATGCCATTGATGAAGCACTGGCGCAAAAGCCGCAGAGCTTCGAGGAGCTGCTGGAACTGCTGCGTCAATCCGGGTATCAGATTAAAGACGGCAAAGTACCCTCTCTGTTGGGAACTGACCAGAAGCGTTCTATCCGCATGGATATTCTGGGCGAGAACTACACCCCGGATGCGCTTCGTGCGATTATTTCCGGGGCTAGGAGCCATACGCCGAAAAAGAAGCGGAGCATGGATATCTCCATCAAGCCCAGCGGCAGTCTGCTGATCGATATTCAGGCTAAGCTTCAAGCGGGCAAGGGTGCCGGTTATGCACGGTGGGCAAAGAACTTCAATCTGAAGCAGCTTTCCCAAACGCTGATCTATCTGGAAGAAAACGGCCTGCTGGATCGCGGCGCTCTGGAGGAAAGGACAGCAGCTGCCACCGCTCAATATCGGGTACTTTCCACGGATATAAAAGTCAAAGAGCAGCGGATGGCAGAAATCAAGATCATGCAGCAGCATATCATCAACTACGCCAAGACCCGTGACGTTTATGTGGCCTACCGGAAAGCAGGCTATTCTAAAAAATTTCTTTCTGAGCATGAACCCGAAATTCTTCTGCACAAGGCGGCAAAGCAGTTTTTTGATGAGCAGGGGCTAAAAAAGCTGCCCACCGTCAAGAGCCTGCAAGCGGAATATACCCAGCTTCTGTCTGAGAAAAAAGCCATGTATGCGGATTTCCAAATGGCCAGAGATGAGATGCGTTCTCTGCAAACCGCCAAGGCAAATGTAGACAGGATTCTCGGGGAGGATACGCATACCATGGAAAGAGTATCCGAGAAAGATGGACGTTTAACGTCCATAAGCGATTTGAAGAATCGCGCAGCCGCTGCATTTTTGCAGCGTTCTCAGGATACAGAATTGTATCCTGCGGGGATTGGGGCAGAGCCTCAACAAGCAGAAACCAGGCATTTCCGATAGGGGTGAAATGCCTGGTTTTGTGCCTTTGTATATACGAAGGCATTGCTTGCTACTATTATGTCAATCGAGAATAACCACTATTACAGTCAGTTTTCCTGCCTAATACAGGATTTCAGCTAAAACTTTTCGGTCTATCAAATCAGAACTCTCTGAGGTGATAATTCATTTACTTTTATCGTAATTAGCTTGGTGCTGAAATCAAATTCAATTTCTACTAATATCTCTTGTTGTAAATCTACGCCTAAAATATTCTTGTAGTTTAGATATATACGAGTGAAATAAACAACAGTTCCCGTGTTATGCTTCTCAAACCCCTCAACGAAATGATGACGGACATACTTTTCATTTAGATTTCGCAGCAGATCGAACGAGAGTAACAAATATTTGTTGTTCTCAACAATGTTATCTGGGATGATCGTACTTGCCATCATATCAATCTGGTAGGACGGTGCAAGCGCAATTCCTTCTCCAATATTCTTTACAGTAATTTCAATAAGCCCATTTTCTGGTAAATTTCCGGGCTCTAATACATGATACTCCTTGATCCACCGACGATGGCCATCATAATAGAAACTATCGGCATTTCCTTTTTGGGAAACCAATTCTGTGGTGAAAAATGGCGTTTTCATTTGGCTCATATAAAATCTAATCTGCCGATCAGTGCCTTTTTTGCTGCAGTATACTGTAACAATTACCGTTGTGATGGAAATGACTCCACTTAAAATCACGGCATAAAATGCCAGAATCTCAGATGCACCCCAAAGGGTGATATAGCCTTCTCCAACTTTATAAAGCTCATTAATGATTATGGGTATAACGAAAACCAATACAACAAACATTAAAAGCGCAAGTGGATATAGCCACCAAGTTCTATAAAGAGGTGTCTTGAGTTTTAATATGCTTTTGAGTTTTTCTATAGGTGTTTTTGGTTTTGTTCGGTCTATTTCTTTCATATCTTTCACCTACTCATTGACGGTGGGAAAATGGGAGTTTCCCAAAATAGTTACCTAAATAATTATATCATGTTGTATTGAAGATGCAACATCTTATAGTTAATTACTATTGGTTATCCAGACTTTTCTGCTGAAAATCGTTGGCACAGTGGGCCTTCTTGAAAAGACTGTATAACACGAAAGTCGAGATAATCGGTTGTGAATATTCTACTTGGCTGTGATTGAAAATGGTTGTTCATTATGCTACAATCTACTGAAAACGGGACAGGAGGCACGGTCAAGTATGGTAGTAAATTTACGCTCTAGTTTTCAGACGTTGGAGATCAAAGAACAGTTCCTAGATGAGAAGAAACAGCAGACCGCAAAAAAAGTGCAGTATGTATCTGAGTATATTACGCAGTGGGCACACATTTCTACCGCCCGCAAGGAAGTAACCCATATCACGTTTATTGATTGTATGTGCAATGCCGGGGTATACAAAGACGGTGATCTGTGTACCAGTATGTGTGTACTACAAACATTTATCGAATTAGCTAGGCGCTACCCTCAAAAAAAGTACCGGCTTATGCTGAACGATAACGATAAAAACCGAGTGAAGATTATTAAAAAAGTTATCACCTCAATTCGAGCAAAAAAGTATGACAATTTAGAAATCTTCATAATGAACATGGATGTGAATGATTATCTGGAGTATCTTTCGAAAAATCACATGTATGACAGTAGTAGTATTTTCGGGTATGGATACGCGACAGTTGTTTATGTTGATCCTTACAATTTCGGAACAGTACAGATACCGAAGGTGACAAAACTTCTATCTCAAAACTATTGCGAGCTCATTTTTAATTTTTTCATAAGTGATTTCAGAAGGAATATCGCAAAGGATAGCGGCAGACTGCAGTCTTGCTTAGGAGGAACGTGTACCACCTCTGAAGACGAGCTAATGGAATACATGAGATCAAGTCTAACAGTCGGGAGTATAAAATACCTTTTCGCCTATACTTTCCGGACCAAAAAGAATGTTGATCTCTATCAAATTGTCTTTGCAACCCCTAGCATTCGTGGGCTAGAGGTGCTAAAAGATGTCTTATGGAAAGTTTTTGACGGAAAAGAGTATCACCGGAATTTTGAGGAGGACGAAAACCAAATTGGGTTCTTTACCACAAACGATGAGACCAACTGGAGAAAAGAGAACTATGCCCGCGAAGCGCAATTATTTGTAACGCAATATGCTCCCAAGCAAACGGAAATATCTTTCAAAGAAATTGAGAGCAATGTAATACAGCGTACTATGTTGAAAGAGTCGGATGTTCTTTCTTGCGTTGTCAAACCGCTCCTCCAACAGGGGGCTATGAGAAAATGTGGTAGAGTTAGAAAGAGTAATTACAAGGATGATTGTTACATTATTTCCACGGAGATAGACTAAATGATACGAAAAAGCTTGATATACAAAACTGGAGTCGAATATGGAGACTACACGCTAAACCATGTTGAGGGCTGTTCGCATGGATGTAAATATCCCTGCTATGCATTTCTGATGAAAAAACGATTCGGAAAAGTTAAGGACTATTCTGAATGGTTAGAACCGTGCATTGTTGAGAATACCCTTGATCTGCTTGGTAAAGAGTTACCCAAATACCGAAATAAAATCAATATTTTACACCTATGCTTCACAACAGACCCTTTTATGTATAAACGTCCCGACATTCAGACTTTGAGCCTTGAAGTCTTACGACGTGCAAATGCGGCAAATGTAAGATGTTCTGTTTTGACAAAGGGTATCCTCCCAACTGAACTTGCTGAATTGCCACTAAGAAATGAATATGGCATTACTGTTGTCTCGTTAAGTGAGGCTTTCAGAGAAGAATACGAACCCGGAGCCGCACCCATTCAGGATCGAATTAATTCCTTGCAAGAGCTATCAAATCAGGGATGTTATACTTGGGTCAGCATTGAACCATTCCCAACACCGAATATTCATGAGCAAAATCTTCTTGAATTGCTTCAGCGGATACATTTTGTTGACAAAATAATTTTTGGTCGTTTGCATTATAACAAGGCTGTTTCACAGTTCAACGGCTATCAAGAGTTCTATAATGAATGTGCAAGAAAAGTGATTCACTTTTGTGAGCAAAACAATATCTCTTATCACATTAAAGAGAAAACCCTTATAGAAAAATGACTACATAGCTGAAAGCAAACGAGCCAGACGCATGACGCAGAGCCTGCTTCCCCTGAAATGGGGAGCAGGCTCATTTTCTGTTTTCCGAAATCCATTTTTTACACTATGCGCTCATACTCACATCCTTGTGTTTCTCGATGGAATACAGCATAATATAGAAAACGATGTTTGATCTTCAGTTCACTCTGAAACCATATCGATACTCAATTTGCCAATTTTTGATCCATCATGAAAGCGTTGTACTAGAAATGAAATAGGCCGATGAAAGCGCAGACACCCTCTATAGGTGCATGATATTTACAAGTTGTGGAAACAGTTTTCGCAAGAGCAATACCTATTTGAAGCAGGAGGACTATTATGCTGACTTTCGAAAGAGTTTTGAATGCCTTTGAAGACATTCTCCAACAAGATCCACTGTATGAGGTCGTTTCCACCAGCCACGGCTATACGCTGCTGGCATGGGACGAACACAGGAACCAGTGGTACAGCGCAGAGCTTTTGGAAACGCCGGAAGCCATGTTGGATGCGCTACTGGGTGTTCATTCCAGTTATCTGGAATCTGAACTTCTGGGGGATGAGCGGGATGATCTGACGGAGCAGGAGGAAGAAGAAATTGAAGCTCGGTGTAGGCGGCTCCGAGGAAAATGCTTGTCAGAATATTAATTTCTAAAAAAGTACTAGACCCATAACTTATCCTCTCATGTTCTTTCATCTGACAATCAAAGTTACTATTCTGCAGTATTTTCAAAACGCAGAATTGTGCAATACTCAGAAGACAGAATCGTCTTAACAAACAGGAATCAGGCATTTCCGGAATGTTGGATATGCCTGGTTTCGAATTCTTATATTACAAAAGCATTGCCCGCAGTATACGGAATCATAGAAACCATTTATACATACCTTGTGACGATTATGGTTTTTATGTTTTAATTAAGAACGCAAAGAAACATTGACATCCATGTTTTCGTGCTGTATAATAATTCTTACATCCGTAAGAATTGGAGAGATGATATGAAAAACTTGCCGCAGATTTCGGATGCCGAGTTTGAAGTGATGGACATTATTTGGAAGTATGCCCCCATCAGCACCAACGAGATCACGGACCGTTTGGCTAAGACGAAGGATTGGAGTCCGAAAACAATCTACACAATGCTATCCCGCCTGGAAAAGAAGGGCGTGATCGTACACGAAAAGGAAAGCCGTGTTTTTGTCTATACGCCCTGCGTGAAGAAAGACGATTATCTGGCGGCGGAGAGTCGCACACTGGCAGACCGTTTCTTTGACGGAGCCATGAAACAGATGGTCGTCAGTTTCCTGGATCAGAAGGATTTGACCCCTGAAGACCTGGATGAATTGCAGAGTATCCTGGACAAAAAGCGCCGGCAATGAGGCAATTATGATGTTCTTAGAACAATTCTTGATAGGGAACCTGTGGAACGCTTGCCTCATTTGCGTAATGCTTGGCCTGAAATGGCTGCTTCGCAATCGGTTATCCCTACGTTTCCAGTATCACAGCTGGTTTGTCCTGCTTGGTTCTCTTTTTCTGTCATTACTCCCAAGTGGGATATGGCCTGCATTACGACCCGCGAAATCCGTTGGACAGCAGGCATTTGCGATTTCCAATGCTTCCAGCAATACTGCTGTAACTGCTGCGGGAACAGGATGGCTTCAGGATACAACGGAACTGATCGCCAGTCCTGGAAACAGCCATTTTGCTTTTGTCGTTTTGATAATTTGGTTGGCAGGTGTTCTGGTACTGACCGGTGTGTATTGGGGCGGAAACTGGCGGCTTCATACAGTCAAGCAATTTGCAACGGACCCATCCCATCAAATCCGCAAGCGGTTTGACGAGTGCCAACGCAGGCTGGGACTAAAACAAAATATCGAACTGCGTCAGTCCAGATTCATTACCGCTCCGGTCAACTTCGGGTGGCAGAAGCCATTCGTGGTTCTTCCCAAAGACGGCATCGACAGATTATCGAAATCCGAGTTGAATCATGTTCTGCTCCATGAGTTGACACACATCAAACATGGAGATATTATCATCAATTACCTGATCTGCGTTGTCCAGACGCTCTTTTGGTACAATCCGCTGGTATGGCTCGCCATTCGGCAAATGCGTCGGGATCGGGAAGCCTACTGTGATTGGGCTGTTATGAATGAGATGACCGGTGAAACAGAGCGAATTGCCTATGGTCAAACAATCTTGAACTTTGCCGCTGTCTCCAATACCCGCCTTCCTACGGCTAACGGATTCTGCCAGAGCAAAGATCAGCTGAAATACCGTCTGCAACAAGTGGTTGGTTTTCAGCGGGAGACGAAATGGAAGCGCCTTCTGGGCCGCTGCCTTGCGGGATTTCTTGCTGTGGCAGCAATCGGGCAAATTCCGGCATTGGCCTATTGTACAGAATACAGCGAAACCTATTACAATCCCTCTGGTGCATTGACTGTGGTTGAGTCCGACTGGGGAGAATTCTTCGGCACTTCAGACGGCTGTGCTGTTGTTTATGATCTTGGCGCAGACCTATACACGGTGTACAACAAATCGGAAGCAACCCGCCGTGTTCCGCCGTGTTCCACCTATAAGATTTATAGCGCCCTCAATGCATTGGAGCAGAGGATCATCGCCCCCGTAGCAAATACCCTTGTCTGGGATGGGACGGCGTACGCTTTTGAATCATGGAACCAAGATCAAACTCTGCGCTCCGCTATGCAGGAGTCTGTAAACTGGTATTTTAAGTTCTTGGATCAGTCAGCAGGAACAGCGCAGATGGAGGATTTCTTGACAGAGATCAGCTATGGTGACTGCAACTTTGGAGATGATTCGGATAGTTTTTGGAATGGCTCCGGTGTGAAGATTTCTGCTTTGGAGCAAGTAGAACTGCTGGTAAAGCTGTACCGCAATGATTTTGGTTTTGAGGATGGAAATATTACCGCTGTCAAGGATGCCATGTTGCTGTGTGAGGAAGGACTGTACGGGAAAACCGGCACAGGGCGACTGGATGGCGCGAATGTCGCAGGGTGGTTTATAGGTTTTGCAGAAACACATAGCGACACCTATTTCATTGCGGTTTATCAGAATAGCCAGGATGGTGCCGACGGCGCGTTGGCTTATGAAACAGCATCGAATATCCTTCAAACCATGAATATCATAGAGTAAGGCTGCTTTCGCGGCTTTACTTTATATATCTAATTCTTACAAATGTAAGGAGTGAAAATAAATGAAAAACCGTATTCGAGCCGTGCTTTGTATGATTTGCATGGTCATCGGAATGAATTTGCTGCTTGCGGGATGCTTCTATTATGCAGTGAACTGCAAGAAAACTTTACGGGATACATCTGTTTCCCCAGATGAGAGATATGAATTGACCCTTATAGAGATCGGGGAACCGGCGTGGCCCTTCGGGTCTGCATCCGGGCGGCTAATTCTGAATGAAGGTGCTACCAAAATATCACAGACAGATTTTGAGTTGCGCAATGATGGTTGTAGCATCAGCAGCAATGACTGGTCAGTCACTTGGAACGAGAATTATGTGGAAGTGATCTTATCAGGGGAGGAACAGTTTGACGAGCAAATCTTATTGTATTTTGATGGCTCAACGCCAGACTTTGGACAACGAAACCGAGCCGACTGTATCTCAGGCGGAAATCGATGCTCTGGATATTAGGGTTCTGGAGAACCGGGAAAATGAGATGGTTTTCACCATCTCTATCAATGACTATATCAGAAGCTATAACAGCTACTATAATAGCAGCTATTGCCGCAGCTACTTAACATCGGCATCTCAGTGGCAGTGTTACACCTACGATTCTGCAATTCATTCAGATCACGAAACAAAGAAATACTACTTTACAGAGGACGAGCGTGTATATTCACTGCCTACGATTACGGTATATGTGCCGACAAATGGGGACTACATACAAGAAATCACTGTCAATTTTGACGAGCACAGCTATTCAGAATCAGGGTTTGCGCATTATAAGGAAATGTGTTATTACACAATGAAAGTATTCTTTCCCAATTTGCCCGATGAGAGCATTCTTGACCTGTGCTCAGAGATTATTGCGATGGGTAATCAGAATGTGTTTTCCAGTGACGAATGGTACGACAAGGATGCTGTCCCCTTTGTGCTATTCCATAAGGATGGAATAGGCGTGTATCCCTACTTTGCTATCGGTGATTGGGAACATTTTTGTATCATCCCTGTTACAGAAGAAATCATTGCTGAGTTTGAAAAAAAAGGAGCCCAAATTCATGAAATATCTTAAAATTACTGTTGTTCTTTTTGCACTGATTATCGGACTATATGCTTGCGGGAGCAGAACTGAAAACCCGAAGCCAAGTTTTCAGTCAAAAGACACGATTGCCACCACAGAAGCGGATACTGCTCCGGCAACCACAAATGAAAGCCATAATAACGTTCCGATTGATGACCCTATATTTGACCGTCTTGAAGTCCGGTGTAAAGAAATCGAATCTTTGTACCATGCACTATATGAGTCTGCCGAGAAAACAGTGCCAGACAGTCCATGGGACGATTCCTGCTTGTCCCAAAGCAGTATCGATTCCATAGAGGACCTGCTTTATGATGCAGGATATGATGTAATGGATACAAACGAACCTTACCCGGAATATTTGACCACATCCGAAAGGTTTTATGTATTTTGGGATGCTGTACAGCAGAACAGAGATACCGAACAAGAGGTTATCACCATTTTGAAATCTGGGGGCTTATCATATAGACTATTCACATATGACAAATCCGGCGCTTTTGTTTACAGTATGACGTATTACCCGGATGAGATAAAAGAGCCATATTATGAATGTCATGAAATCAAGGATTGGACACTAACAGAGAAAGGTAATTTCTATTACAGGATCTATCCTGCAAATGATAAACACTATCCAGATTTTTGTCTGATTCGACTTGTTGCTCCGAATACGGAACTATTTGATCTTGCTTTTCGCTATATCTATCCTGTTGGCTACATTGCCACCAATATTTTCCTCATTGATTGGCAGGAAGGAAATTGGGGAAATCTAAGCTTTAACGATCAGTTTGAATATCTATACTTTGCGCATCATGGAAAGCAGTTCCTTGCCGATCATTATACCATTCTCGAAGACAAAAGCAGCTATGCCATCCCTGCCGAAGAATTTGAAAGAATTGTTTTACCATACTATAACATTGACATAGAAACCTTCCAAGCGCTGGCACGGTATGATGCTGAAGGTAACTACTATCCTTGGAGACCATTGAATACAAACGATTTTGTTTTAATATGGTACTACAATGTCGACCCGGAAGTTACAGCTTATGCCGTTAATCCTGACGGAACGATGACACTGACCGTTGAAATGCTCTCCACAGACCTAAAAATGGATTGCCTGTTTGCGCATGAAGTAACCATCCGACCGTTAGAAAATGGCAATTTTCAATATGTGGGGAACCGTGTAACTTATCAGACGGAATATGGCTTGCCCTATACCATTCCCCGGCTGATGTGGAATTGACCATCACAACTAATTACATATGAAGGAACAATAAATGAATAGAGATCAAGGAAATGCGAGATGGATTCTATGCCCCATCTGTGGCAACAAAACCCGAACAAAAGTTTTCGAAGATACTATAGTTCACAACTTCCCACTGTACTGCCCCAAATGCAAAACAGAAGTCCGGGTCGATATTTCACAACTGAAAATGACAGTAATCAAATGAGCCAGACGTAGAACGCAGAGCCTGCTTTCCTGTGAAATCACATCACAGGGTAAGCAGGCTCTTTTCATTCAGACTATAATTGGTTTCCATTTTGGTAAAGACAAATCGGAGAGTGAAACTATCTATCCGATTTTTCACCCAAAGAAATGGCACCATCAATAGCACTGTCAATTATCGTTAAGTATTCCTCTGGGCACAGCTTCAGCTTATGGCTGACACGCCGCCGCAATTCACTTTCGCTACGGAAAATTGCCGAATTAAAGTACCGATCCGAAGGAAGGCCGCAGATACTGATGAGCTGAATCACAACAGGAACACTGGGAATCGTCCCTTCGTTTTCAATATTTGCGAGATAGCGGGAATCAATATTGACCATCTCCGCCAGGGTTCTTCTCGCCCAACGCTTTGCTTTTCTCGCTGCTTTTACATCTGCCCCAAAGGTTTCAAATCCAGGACAATCTTCTATTTTCGCCATATTGCATCACCCACTTACATTGTATATTTCATATTTTGCTAGTGGAATGTTGCTATATGCACTACAACTACATTTTATAGTTCCTATTCTGCCCAGCGGCAGAAAAGAAAAAAAGCCGCTGCTGGGCAGTCACTTTTCATGTCTAAAAATCCCCCTCGGCGGCTTTGATTTTCAGAGCCGCCATTTTCTTTTGCGATTCATCAGGTTTGGCGGCTCATAGGAGGAAGCCGTTTTGATAATACCTCGCTGCCGTAGTCCGATAGGAGCATCCCTGTCAAAAAAAGCCTGTCCCCTGAACAGGACAACTGCGGCAGTGAGTATGTACTATACTGTGTCGTAATTAAGCAGAATACACCCTATTGCGCCCAACTGGTATTTTATCGGCTGGGCGTTTTTCTACGCCTTCCTCGCTGCCGCTCTCCGCCGCCCCCGTTCAGATTCCCAACAAAAATCTGAACGGAGGAATATAAAAATGTTTGATAGCAAGAGCGACTACGCTTTGAACAAGAAAGATCAAGACAGCATCGTGTATAGCGGTAGTGATGGCCATGTAACCCGTATCACCAGAGCAGACTTTTCTTCTGAGGAAGAGTTCCTGTTCTGGAAGTCTTGGTCAGACGCCGATTACAAAGAAACCGACTATGCCGATTCCTACTTTCACCGGCACACAGTGGGACTTGACACCATCGGGGACAACGCTGGTAACATCCCTTCTCCCGAGAAAACGCTGCTATACAAAACAGAGCGTGAAGAACAGGTTCAGGAAGCCATGGAGTTGGTTCAGAGGATTTCAGAATCCCTCACAGAGGTACAGTTCCGAAGATTATGGCTCCATCATGTTCAGCTTGAGAATGTACGCTCCATCGCAAAAGCCGAAGGTGTTGCCCATCCAAGCATCGTGGCAAGCATTACATCTGCTCAAAGAAAAATTATGAGAATCGTGCAGAAACACGCTACCAAAACGGAATAGAAAATGACGATAGGTGAAGGGAGTTTTCACTGACCTTCCTGAACCTTGAAAACTGAACAGACAATGATACAAGCACAAACACCTATGCGGATGTGTGGGAGCTGCGCCGCCATGACAGATGCCTTTCAAGAAGCCATCCGAGCGATCTACGCAGCCTCCAAGCCCAGAACGGCACTATGGGAGTATTGCACCCCACAGGTGATAACGAAACTTGCTCACGCTCTCCCAAGGACTAGGGGGAAACCCTGCGGTATCCGCCAGCTTATCAGGCAGCGGTATTGCGGAGTTATGACAGCCATGCCAAAGGCGGCTTGTATCATTCCTACCACCAGGGCTGCGTGGCAAAAATGGTGGGCACGACTTCAAGGTACTGCGTAAACACAGAGCCGGAATCACTATGTTAATAAGTGAACAAATCAGCGGCTTCGCTGTTTCAAAGTCAGATACCATGCGCTGGAGGAGTTTTCTTCCAGCGCATTCATGTGACTTTGATGGTTCGCAACCATAATACAGGAGGTAATACTATGTGTAAAATCCGAAGTATCAAACAAGCGGCTGACTACTTCAAGCAGCTTGATCCCGAAACCCAAATCACCGAATATACCCTTCGCAAACTGATTGCAGATGGCACTATTCCATCCATCAAGACCGGAAACAAGCACCTTGTAAATCTTGATCAGGTTCTGTCCCTGTTTGAGCCTGCTTGCGTTTCCACCGCAGAGTAGCTAAATTCTCCATTTTTTGGGATAATTGAATCTTTTGCAGCAAAAAAGTTCGGTTCTTGACAAAGTGGTGCAATTTCATTTTTCTCGGTATAGTAATTGCACAAGCTAAAAGAAACGGAGGAGCCAACACAATGGCAACAATCAGAGAACGCAATGGTACATACCAAATCACCGTGTATTCCGGCTTCGACCTGAATGGACGCCGCAAGAGAGAAACCACCACCTTCACACCCCCAAAAGAACTCTCCCCGAAGAAAAAGGAAAAGGTTGTCCAGGCATTTGCCATCGAGTTTGAGAACCGCGTAAAAAACGGTTTGGTTCTTGCGGGAGAAAAAACTACCCTTCGTGAGTTTGTTGACAGATGGAGAAAGGAATACGCCTCTCAGAATCTGGAGCCGGGTACACTGGAAAAGTACAACGCCGAAATCGACGATAAGATTCTTCCTATGCTTGGGCATATGATCTTGACGGAAATCAAGCCCCACAATGTAAACGGCTTCTATGTTTCCATGACAAAAAGCGGTGTCCGGCGGGATGGAAAGCCGGGAGGCTACAGCAAGGGAACCATCACAAAAACTGCGAATGTCCTCTCCTCCATTCTCAAAACTGCTGTGGACTGGGAAGTCATAAACCGGAATCCCTGCGATAAGGTTCGGACGCATGGCGAGGATGTCGCTGATAAAATCAAATTCTTCACGCCGGCACAAGTCAGCTGCTTCCTGGAATACATCGAGAAACCCTACGAAATCCATACACGAGGGCACAGCCGGGTGGATGATACCGGCATCCAGTATCAGGTTGGTGATTACACGCTGACCAGAACCATGCCAGAACAGCTCAGAGTTCTTTTTAATCTGGCGGTCTTCTCCGGGCTGCGGAAAGGAGAAATGCTGGCGCTGCAATGGTCTGATATTGACTTTGAGAACAGCACCGTCAGCGTCACCAAAGCCGCAGCAGTAGTGGACGGCAAGCAGGTCTGCAAAGCACCGAAAACGAAAAACTCCCGCCGAGAGGTCAGCATCCCCAGATTCCTGACAGACCGGCTCCACAGCATGATGGTCGAGCAGACCAAAACAAAGGAATCGCTGGGTGCCTACTGGAAGGGCAACAACTGGCTCTTTACCCAGTCTGATGGCTCCATGATGAGCTACTCCACACCCTACGCCACCTTCCAGGATGCCATAGATCGCTACAATGCAAACAAGGAGCCATCCGATCAGCTTCCGCACATTCCGTTCCACGGACTGCGTCATACCTCAGCTACCCTGCTGATCGCTGCGCATCAGGATGTCCGTACCGTGTCCAACCGTTTAGGTCATGCACAGGCTTCCACGACCATGAACATCTACGCCCACGCCCTCAAAGAGAATGATCGCACAGCATCCAACGCCCTTGAAAATATGCTCTGCAAAACCGGAGCATAATGACTCAGGTATAAAACAAAGCAGGTCGGATTTCATGTCCTACCTGCTTTGTTTTATGGTTGAGGCACTGAAACCGGCTTTCCATCATAGAAAATAACGCCAAATCATGGTGCGCGCAGCAACTTTTGGTATCTTCTGAAAAGTTGTGGTTTCATCCAAAATCGTCATGTTATCATTGAATTAAAAGCAGTCCAAAAAGTTCAGTATTCTCCGTGTTTGCGGAATAATCAATTTTCCCCGTCTCGTTGCGTCTATTTTTCACCAAAAATAAATGACCTCAAAAAAGTTCGGAAAATCCGCTTTTTCAAAATCCCTTTTTTTCAAAAATTTGAATCCTTCAAAAAAATAACGCCAAATTAACGCCAAGCCAATTTGGGGGCCTTTCAAACCGCCCTAAAAAGTTAGAAAAACCGCCGTTTTCGTGGTGAAAACGGCAGTTTTTGTGGAGCTAGTGACCTGACTCGAACAGGCGACCTTCTCATTACGAGTGAGATGCACTACCGACTGTGCTACACTAGCATTTCTTTAGCCAACTCATTATATCCGGAATTGGCGGAAATGTCAACTGCTTTTTCAGACAAACCACCGATTTCCGCGGCGTAGGTGGGGAACGGCGCTGACAAATCGCCCCGTATTATGCGACACGACATTGCTTTCCGGCAAGAAGGGTGTTATAATGATGCCGTTATGAGGTGAGCGTATGAAAAAACTTCTCAAATATCTGAAGGGCTATGAAAAAGAATGTGTCCTTGGGCCGCTGTTCAAGCTGCTGGAGGCCACGTTTGAGCTGCTGGTGCCGCTGGTTGTGGCCAGTATCGTGGATAAGGGCATCGGCAGCGGCGACCGGGGCTACATTGTGAAAATGTGCGCCGTCATGATCGGACTGGGCGTCGTGGGGCTTGCCAGCTCGGTGACGGCGCAGTACTTTTCCGCTGTGGCGGCGGTGGGCTTTTCCACACGGCTGCGGCATACGGTGCTGGAGCATATTCTGAACTTAAGCTACAGCCAGGTCGATAAGCTGGGCGCATCCACCATGATCACCCGGATGACCTCCGACATCAATCAGGTGCAGAACGGCGTGAACCTGACGCTGCGGCTGCTGCTGCGCTCGCCATTCGTGGTGTTCGGCGCCATGGTCATGGCTTTTACCATCGATTTTCAGGCGGCGCTGGTGTTCGCCGGGGTCATTCCGGTGCTGTGCATCATCGTTTTCGGCATTATGCTGATCACCATGCCCATGTACAGGCGGGTGCAGGCGTCCCTTGATAGCGTGACCTCCGCGTCCCGGCAGAATCTGACGGGCGTTCGGGTGCTGCGGGCTTTCTGCAAGGAGGACGCGGAGGTTACGTCCTTTGAGGAAAAAACGGAGGACATAACCCGCAAGCAGCTGTCCGCAGGACGGATTTCCGCCCTGATGAACCCTGTGACCTACGTGGTCATCAATCTGGCAGTGGTGCTGCTGGTACATGTGGGTGCGCTGAAGGTGGAAAGCGGCGTGCTGACACAGGGACTGGTCATTGCCCTCTACAATTATATGTCCCAGATTCTGGTGGAGCTGATCAAGATGGCCAACCTGATCATCACCATCACCAAGGCCGTCGCCTGCGGGAACCGGGTGGCGTCTGTGCTGGATTTGGAGCCCGGCCAGGAAAACGGCACCCGCACGGCTGCGGATCTGAAGGGACAGGTGGAGTTTCAGGATGTGACCGCCCGATATGACGGCGCGGGAAATCCCTCTCTGGAGCACATTACCTTCACCGCCCGGCCGGGGCAGACCATCGGCATCATCGGCGGCACCGGTTCCGGCAAGACGACGCTGGTGAATCTGATTCCGAGGCTCTATGACGCAGCCGGAGGAAAGGTGCTGCTGGACGGCGTGGAGACGGCGGCGTATGACCTGACGTCCCTGCGGCAGGCCATTGGCGTTGTTCCCCAGAAAGCGGTGCTGTTCAAGGGCACCATCCGGCAGAATCTGCTCTGGGGCAACGCCAGCGCCACGGACAGTGATCTGTGGGAAGCGCTGACCGTTGCACAGGCGAAAGAAGTGGTCGAGGGCAAGGAAAACGGACTGGACGCACCCGTGGAACAGGGGGGCGTCAACTTCTCCGGCGGTCAGCGCCAGCGTCTCACCATTGCCCGTGCTCTGGTGCGCAAGCCCCGCATCCTGATTCTGGACGACAGCGCGTCCGCGCTGGACTATGCCACCGACGCGGGTCTTCGTATGGCCATCCGCAGAATGGATGATCCGCCCACGACCTTCATCGTCTCCCAGAGAGCGGCGTCCGTGCGGTATGCGGATGAAATTCTGGTGCTGGACGACGGCGTTCTGGCGGGCAAGGGTACCCACGATGAGCTTCTGGAATCCTGCCCGGTTTATCAGGAGATATACTATTCCCAGTTCCCCAAGGAGGCGGTGCAAAATGGCTAATCAGATGGCGATCCTGCGGAAGGTACTGCGCCGCATCCGGCGCTATTGGGTGGGGTTGGCCGCGTCGCTGCTGCTGGCGACGCTGTACGTGGTCATGAGTTTATATATCCCCATTCTGGTGGGAAATGCCATTGACTGCATTATCGATGCCGGACGGGTGGATTTTACCGCCATGTGGGGCTATCTGCGCAACGTGGCGATTTGCGCCGCCGTGGCGGCGCTGGCGCAGTGGCTCATGAACCAGATCAACAACCACATGACCTACGGCGTTACCCGGGACATCCGGAACGAAGCCTTCCGGCATATTCAGGTGCTGCCCCTTTCCTATCTTGATAAACAGCCTCAGGGCGATGTGGTCAGCCGGGTGACGGCTGACGTGGACACCTTCGCCGACGGACTGCTCATGGGTTTTACCCAGCTGTTTACCGGCGTGATGACCATTCTGGGAACGCTTGTTTTCATGGTCCGCATTCACTGGGGCATTGCGCTGGTGGTGGTGTGTATCACGCCCCTGTCGCTGCTGGTGGCGAATTTCATTGCCACCCGGACGTATTCCATGTTCAAGCTCCAGTCCGTTACCCGGGGCGAGCAGACCGGCCTGATCGACGAGACCATCGGCAATATCAAGGTGGTGCAGGCCTTCGGCCATGAGAAGGCGTCCATGGAGCAGTTCGACGAGATCAACGGACGGCTGCAAAAGGCGTCTCTGCGGGCGATTTTCTTCTCGTCTCTGGTGAACCCCAGTACCCGGTTCGTCAACTCCGTGGTGTATGCAGGCGTGGGCTTAAGCGGCGCGCTGATTGCCATTTCCGGCGGCATCACCGTGGGCAACCTCACCAGCTTCCTGAACTACGCCAACCAGTACACCAAGCCCTTTAACGAGATTTCCGGCGTGGTGACGGAACTGCAGAACGCGTTGGCCTGCGCGGGGCGGGTGTTCGAGCTGATCGAAGCCCCGGCGCGGACGCCGGAGCCGGAGCATCCGGAACGTCCGGAAAAGGTGGAGGGCGCAGTGGAGATCAAGGACCTTCGCTTCTCCTACACGCCGGACAAGCCCCTGATCGGGGACTTCAACCTGTCCGTCAAGCCCGGCCAGCGGGTGGCCATCGTCGGCCCCACGGGCTGCGGAAAGACCACCTTCATCAATCTTCTCATGCGGTTTTACGACCCGGACGGGGGCGAAATCCTTCTCGACGGGGTCAATACCCAGAAAATGAACCGGGGCGAGCTGCGCAGGAGCGTGGGCATGGTGCTTCAGGACACATGGCTGAAAGCCGGGACGATCCGGGAGAACATCGCCATGGGCAAGCCGGAGGCGACTGAGGAAGAAATCATCGCCGCCGCGAAGCAGGCGCACGCCCACAGCTTCATCATGCGACTGCCTCAGGGGTATGATACCGTTATCGGCGAGTCCGGCGGCAGCCTTTCTCAGGGACAGAAGCAGCTGCTGTGCATTGCCCGGGTGATGCTGTGCCTGCCGCCCATGCTGTTTCTGGACGAGGCGACTTCCTCCATCGATACCCGGACGGAGATCAAGATTCAGAAGGCGTTCGACACCATGATGCGCGGGCGCACCAGCTTTATCGTCGCCCACCGCCTGTCCACCATCCGGGAAGCGGACAAGATTCTCGTCATGCGGGACGGCCACATCGTGGAGCAGGGCAAGCACGAGGAACTGCTTGCCAAGAACGGCTTCTATGCCAGACTGTATCAGAGCCAGTTTGCACATTGACAAAACGCAAAACGTGCCGGAGCGGAAGCTCCGGCACATTTTTATGTAATTATCAGGCGACCTTCTGCTTTTTCGCAAAGTGAATAACCAGACCCAGAACAAGACCCACAAAGGCGGGGAGAACCCAGCCCAGGCTGATGTCGAAGAAGGGGAGAATCTTCTCCGCAAGGCCGACCGCGCCGTCCAGATGAAGGGCGGTTTTCAGATTCTCGGGCAGCGCCTTGGCAAGATCGAACAGGGCAGCCACGCAGGTGAAGGCCGTGACGCTGACGTAGACAGCCCGGTCGTGATGGAACAGATTCCCGAACAGCGCCAGCAGAATCAGGGTGATCGCCAGCGGGTACAGGAACAGCAGCAGCGGCAGGGAATAGCTGATGATCTTGGACAGACCGAAATTGGAGATCAGGAAGGAAAGTACGGTAAATATCACCGCCCAGGCGCGGTAGGAAAGTCCCTTGGGGAACATGCGGGAGAAAGCGTCCGAGCAGCTGGTGACGAGACCAATGGCGGTTTTCAGGCAGGCGCAGGTGATGGTGACTGCCAGAACGAGACTGCCCGCCCGTCCCAGGTAGTGGCCGGAGATCTGCGCCAGGGCGATGCCGCCGTTTTCGGAGGTCTCAAACAGACCTCTGGACTGGGTGCCCATGAGAATGGTGGTAACGTAGATCACGATCATGGGGATGCTGGTGAGCAGTCCGGAGGACAGAACATCCTTTGCCACGTCGGAATCGTCGGTAACGCCCATGGAGCGGATGATGTCGATAACCACGATGCCGAAGGCAAGACCGGCAATGGCGTCCATGGTGTTATAGCCCTCAATGAAGCCCAGAGAAAGCGCCCCGGTCTGATAACCGGCGGCAGGCTCCACGTCGGAAACGGAGGTGGAGGGATTGATAAGCGCCGTCACCACCAGAATGGCGAGGAAGACCAGAAAGATGGGGGTGATGACCTTACCAATCCAGACGGTGATCTCGCCGGGGCGCAGGGACAAAATCAGCACGATGGCGAAGAAGATCACGGAGAAGATCAGCAGGGCAATGGACTCGGACGCACCCGCACCCAGCATGGGCGCGACACCCACGGTGAAGGAAGTGGTCGCGCATCTGGGAATGGCGAAGCCGGGGCCGATGGTCAGGTAGAGCAGGCAGGAGAAGACGTAGCCGTAGCCCTTGCCGACCTTGTTGGACAGCTGCTGCAAGCCGTCGGAGTGGGTGTTGCCGATGGCGGCCACGCCCATGATCGGAATACCGACGGCCGTGATGATAAAGCCGATCATGGCGGGGATGACGTTCCGTCCGGCCAGCTGACCGAGATGAACGGGGAAAATCAGATTGCCGGCGCCGAAGAACATGCCGAACAGCGTTCCGGCCACCAGAATCTTCTGCTTGAAAGTAAGGTGTTTTTTCATTTTTTTCTGCCTCCTTCTGTTTGCCGATATTTTATCACCCCTCTTGCATTCTGAGAAGTCCATGTTTATAATAGGGGTATTAGAAAATGTAATAGATATGAAATGGAGTGCGGTCTATGGACAGCAAGAAACTGGAAATTCTCATGACGGCGATTGACCTTGGCAGCTTCACCAAAGCGTCGGAGGTGGTGGGCTACACCCAGTCAGGACTGACCCACATGATGGACGCCCTGGAACGGGAGGTGGGCTTTTCTCTGTTGCAGCGCGACCACAACGGCATCCAGCTCAGTCCTCAGGGGCGGCAGCTCATGCCCGCCATCCGGGAATTTTTGCAGGCCAATGCCAATCTGGAAAACCAGATCAACGCCATTTCCGAGCAGAAAAAAGAGGTCATCCGCATTGCGGCCTACGCCAGCATCGCCATGCACTGGATGCCGGAGCTGCTTTACCGCTACAAGCGCGTCTGCCCGGATGTCAGCGTGGATCTCCGGATGGTGGATAACGCGCTGGAGCCCTACGAGCTGCTGGAAAGCGGGCAGACCGACGTGATTTTTGCCAGCCGACAGAACTACAGCTTCTGCGACTGGACGCCCTTGTACAATGAAAAAATGTATGCGATCCTCCCCAAGGACTACCCCCTCAACGGCCGGACCACCTTCCCGTTGGAGGAATTTTCCGGGCAGGACTTCCTGATGCCCTACGGCAGATTTGACATTGACGTCAACGCGGCCATGGACTCCGTGGGCGTGAAGCTCAACGCCAGCGTTTCCCGGGTGGACGACGAGACGGTTATCCGGATGGTGGGACACGGGCTGGGCGTCACCATGATGACGGAGCTGATGATCCGGGGCAGGACGGACGATGTGCTGTGCGTCCCCGTGGACCCGCCAAGGCTGCGGGAGCTGGGCATGGACACCAGCCGCAGAATGAAGCTGACAGACGGTATGCAGAGCCTGAAGGACTGTATGCTCCAGTTCATTCATGACAGATCGTGATAGAGCTGCGGGCGGTTTTCTCCACGAGGAAAACCGCCCGCAGCAATAACGCATTCTGACCGGTTTCTGCCGCCGCTTCCTGGCATAATTTGTCATACTTGGACAAAATGAAAAAATCCTTAAAAATCACTTGACAAATTCTTTAAGGTGGGCTATTATACAGAAGGTTAGCGAGAGCTAACCAGTATTAACGCCTGATGGTTAGCAATAGCTAATTTACGGGTTCAGAAAAAGAAGGTGTTCTCCATGCCGCTTACGGTTGCGGATACCGGCGAGGAATACGTCATCAAGCGAATCGGCGGAAAGCCGGAAGTCAAACAGCATCTGGAGAATCTGGGCTTCGTCGTCGGCGGGGTGGTGTCGGTCATCAATACGATGGGCGGCAACGTCATTGTCAAGGTGAAGGAGTCCCGGATAGCCATCAGCCAGGAAATGGCGCAGAAAATTATGGTTTAACGAGGAAAAAAGGAGGAATCGGTATGAAAACACTGAAGCAGGCCAAGGTCGGCGACACCGTTACCGTGGTGAAGCTCCACGGCGAGGGCGCTGTCAAGCGCAGAATCATGGACATGGGCATTACCAAGGGTGTCACCGTTTACGTGCGGAAGGTTGCTCCCCTGGGCGATCCGATCGAGGTCAACGTCCGCGGCTACGAGCTGTCGATCCGGAAAGCAGACGCCGAAATGATCGAAATCGAGTAAACCACAGGAATTTATTTGATGAAAGGTTAGCTTTCGCTAACGAAAGGAGCGTATCATGGATATCAGAATTGCCCTTGCGGGCAACCCCAACAGCGGCAAAACGACACTGTTCAATGCCCTCACCGGTTCCAACCAGTTCGTGGGCAACTGGCCCGGCGTCACCGTGGAGAAGAAGGAAGGCAAGCTGAAGAAGCATTCCGACGTCACCGTCACTGACCTGCCCGGCATTTATTCTCTGTCTCCGTACACCATGGAGGAAGTTGTCGCCCGGAATTACCTGATCGAGGAGCGGCCTGACGCCATCCTGAACATCATCGACGGCACCAATCTGGAGCGGAACCTGTACTTAACCACTCAGCTGACCGAGCTGGGTATCCCTGTGGTCATCGCCATCAACATGATGGATATCGTCCGCAAGAACGGCGACAAGATCAATATCGACGAGCTGTCTCAGGCGCTGGGGTGCAAGGTCGTCGAGATCTCCGCCTTGAAGGGCGACGGCGTTATGGCTGCTGCCGAGGCTGCGATCGACGCCGCGAAGAACGGCAAGACCGTTCCCATGCACACCTTCTCCGGCCCTGTGGAGCACGCCATTGCCCACATCGAGGAAGCCACCGTTCACGGCATGCCCGAGGAGCAGCAGCGTTGGTACGCCATCAAGATCTTCGAGCGTGACGATAAGGTGATGCAGAAGCTGGGTCTGACCAAGGAGACCATGTCTCACATCGAGGCCGACATCGAAGCTGCCGAGAAGGAGCTGGACGACGACGCCGAGAGCATCATCACCAACGAGCGCTACATCTACATCGGCGAAGTCATCAAGCGCTGCTACAAGAAGCACTCCGCCGGTAAGCTGACCACCTCCGATAAGATCGATAAGATTGTGACCAACCGCTGGCTGGGCCTGCCCATCTTCGCAGTTGTCATGTTCCTTGTTTACTACATCGCCATGGTCGGCGTGGGCGCTGCCGCTACCGACTGGGCAAACGACGGCCTGTTCGGCGACGGCTGGCACCTGTTCGGCATCGGCTCCGCCGATTACAACGAAGACGCTGATGCATATAACGAGGCGTCCCTGATCGTAGACGGCTACGACGCCTACGTGGAAGAGAACGGCACCGCTCCCACCGGCGACTTCCCCTACGAAGTCGAGGATGAGGAGACACTGGAGATCACCGAAGAGACCGCTTCTCTGGCTGACTATGAAGAAGCGCTTAAAACGCTGGAAGGCGAAGAACCCGACCCCGCAAACTACGGCGTCTGGGTGCCCGGTATCCCTGTTCTGATTGGCGACCTGCTGGAGAGGGCTAATGCGGCTGAATGGCTCAGCGGCCTGATTCTGGACGGCATCGTGGCCGGTGTCGGCGCGGTTCTGGGCTTCGTGCCTCAGATGCTGGTGCTGTTCCTGCTGCTGGCCATTCTGGAAGCCTGCGGCTACATGGCCCGTATCGCATTCGTTCTCGACCGTATCTTCCGGAAATTCGGCCTGTCCGGTAAGTCCTTTATCCCCATGCTGGTCGGCACCGGCTGCGGCGTTCCCGGCATCATGGCATCCCGTACCATTGAAAACGAGCGTGACCGCCGGATGACCATTATGACCACCACCTTTATCCCCTGCGGCGCGAAGGTTCCCTTCATCGCCATGATCGCCGGCGCCCTGTTCGGCGGCAGCGCATGGGTTGCTACCTCCGCTTACTTCATCGGCATGGCCGCCATCATCGTGTCCGGCATTATGCTGAAGAAGACCAGGATGTTCGCCGGTGAGCCTGCTCCCTTCGTTATGGAGCTGCCCGCCTACCACCTGCCCACCGTGTCCAACGTTCTGCGCAGCATGTGGGAGCGGGGCTGGAGCTTCATCAAGAAGGCCGGCACCATCATCCTGCTGTCCACCATCTTCGTGTGGTTCACCACTTACTTCGGCTTCGTTGACGGCACCTTCCGGATGCTGGGCGAGGAAGAAATCGACTACTCCATTCTGGCTGCCATCGGCAGCGTGCTGGCCTGGGTGTTCAAGCCTCTGGGCTGGGGCAACTGGCAGGCGGCTGTCGCTTCCATCACCGGTCTGGTCGCCAAGGAGAACATCGTTGGTACTCTGGGCATCCTGTACGGCGGCGGAGACGGAACCGTGTATCAGAACCTTGCCAATGCTTTCAACGGCATTACCGGTTATTCCTTCCTGGTGTTCAACCTGCTGTGCGCCCCCTGCTTCGCGGCTATCGGCGCCATCAAGCGTGAGATGAACAACGCCAAGTGGACATGGTTCGCCATCGGCTATCAGTGCGGCTTCGCTTACCTGATCGCCCTGATGATCAACCAGTTCGGCAACCTGTTCACCGGACACGCCAGCGTGATCGGCCTGATCTTCGCTCTGGCTGCTCTGGCCGGTATGCTGTACATGCTGTTCAAGCCCTACAAGGAAGCCACCAAGCTTTCTAAAGTCTGATCGTTTTGGAGCCAGACGATACGTCTGGCTCCAAGCTTCAATGTTCTGAAATGGAGTGATTTTTATGCTGCAATGGATCAGCGCGAATATCGGTACAATTCTTATCAGTCTCGTCCTTCTGGCAGTGGTTGCTCTGATTATCCGCAGCATGGTACACGACAAAAAACAGGGAAAGTCCTCCTGCGGCGGCAACTGCGCCGGCTGTGCCGCGTGCGGTGCCTGCCACAATAAGAGTAATTGAATTGCTTTTCCCGAGTTCCTAACCCCCGAATGCAGTCCGCAGACAAAGTCTGCGGACTGCATTTCTTTGTGTATGTTCTGACAGCATTCTTTCCTCCCGCTGTGCTACCATATCTCCGGGAGGGGATACCAATGAGAACATTGGCAAAGGATATTCTGATCGCCGCCGTCATGGGTTTGGTGGTGCCGGGGATCGTGCTGAGCATTGCGGCGCGCCAGACGGATACTCCGCCGGAGACGACGCCTGAAACAACGGCGCAGACCGTACAACCCACGGCGCAGGAGACTGTGCGGCTTCCTGTGCTGGTCAGGCAGGAGGACGGCACGGTTTCCCAGATGGATATGGACGGCTACCTTGTCGGGGTGGTGCTGGCGGAAATGCCGGTATCCTTCGAGGAAGAAGCATTGGAAGCCCAGTCCGTGGTAGCGAGAACCTATGCCCGGAAGGCGTGGGAGACCGGCGGCAAGCATGGAGACTGCTCCGTATGCACCCGCAGCGCGTGCTGTCAGGGCTACATCGGGGACGAAGACTACCTGTCTCAGGGCGGCACGGAGGAAGGTCTGGAAAAGGTACGCGCCGCCGTGGCCGCTACCTCCGGCTGGGTGCTGACCTACGAGGGGGAGCTGATCGAAGCGACGTATTTTTCCTGTTCCGGCGGCAGTACCGAGGACGCCGCAGCGGTGTGGGGAACGGAGTTCCCCTACTTACAAGCTGTAGCCAGCCCCGGCGAGGAAAAGGCGGCGCATTACACGGATACGGTGCGCTTTTCGGCGGGAGCGTTTCAGGATGCCCTTGGTGTCAAGCTCAGCGGCAGCCCGGGAAGCTGGTTCCGGGACGTGACCTATACCGATGGCGGCGGCGTCGATACCATCGTCATCGGCGGGACGACCTACAGGGGGACAGAGCTTCGTTCGCTGCTGGGTCTGCGCTCCACGGCGTTTTCCATATCCACCACCGAGGATACCGTCACCATCACCACCAGAGGCTACGGCCACCGGGTGGGCATGAGCCAATACGGCGCGGATGCCATGGCCGTCACCGGAAGCACCTGCCCGGAGATTCTGGCGCACTACTACCCGGGGACTACGCTGACAAGGTTAGGATAGCTTGCAAAGGGACTTGCCCGAACGGACAAGTCCTTTTTGCTTGACAAAATCGGAAAGCAATGCTATATTACAAATACTTAGCAATGCTAAATAGGGGGAAGCCGATGGAGGACAGATTTGCCCAGCAATTAAAAAAGGGCGTGCTTGAAATGCTGGTGCTGAAGCTGATCTGCGAGAAGCCTGCTTACGGCTACGAGCTGCTGTCAGAGCTGAAAAAATCCTCTCAGGGGCGGTTCTGCCTGAAGGAAGGGACGCTGTATCCGATCCTGTACCGCCTTGAGGATGACGGCATGATCCGCTCCCAATGGTCAACGGGGGAGGGGCGCACGGCACCGAAGAAAATCTACGAAGCCACGGACTCAGGTCGAGCGGAAAATCTCCGCCGTCAGCGCGTCTGGCAGGAATTTGACGAAACGGTAAACGCATTTTTGCAGGGAGGAAGAGAACCATGACCCAGGCAGAAAAGAAAATGAAGAGCTACGTAAACGCGGTGGAGCGCCGGCTGAACCTGCCCCGTGAGATAAAGGCGAGAGTCATGAGCGACTTCCAAAGTTCCATAGTCGCCCGCCGGGAGGCCGGGCAGTCTGACGAGGAAATCTACGCCGAGCTTGGCACCCCCGCGAAAGCGGCCGCCGACCTGAATGAACAGATGAAGGACTACACCTACCGGAAAAGCCCATGGCGCTTCCTGTTTCTGGGAATCGCGGCGATCGGGGGCGTGCGGCTGCTGTACGACGGCTTCGTTTCCCTGATCGGCTATGTCGTTCTGCGCCGCGAGCTTGTGCAGAACGGGAGCGCGGCTGCCATCGGCATCATCGGCGGCGCGGACGGCCCCACGGCCATTTTCGTCACCACTCCCGCCTGGACAAGACCGGCGTGGATGGCGGCGCTGCTTATCATCGGCGTGGTGGGATATCTGCTGCTGCGGCGGTGCAAGGCGAAATCAAAATAAATCTTGCAGAAAACATAAACGTGTGCTATAATATAGCACACGTTTTGTGCAATTTCCCCAAGGAGGTAACGTTATGGATTTGACAATGGACGGACGGAAGGTACTGCCCCAGCCGGGACAGAGTTTGCTGGAACTGGTGAAGCAGCTGGGGCTGGACGGCAGTACGCTGACGGAAAGACCCCTTGCCGCGAAGATCGCCGGTGAGGTCTTTACATTAAATTATATTCCCGTGCGGCAGAAGGAGGCGGAGGCCGACCGCCAGTCCATGCGCCGGGCGATGGCGGCGTCCAACGGCGAAATCCGCCTGCTCCGCTACGCCGACCCGGCGGGCAAGGAGTGCTATATCCGCACGGCGCAGTTCACGATTTTCCTTGCCATGCGGCAGCTGTGGCCGGAGGCAACGGCAAAAATGACCTGCACGCTGGGCTCCAGCGTGTACATCAGCGTTGCGGGGGCAAAGGATTTTTCCGCTTCGACCCTGAAAGCGCGGGTCAGTGAGCTGGTGGGGCAGGACATTCCCCTGATCCGCCGCCGGGTAAAACTGCAAAAGGCCATCGACCGGTTCCGGGAGGAAGGGCAGACCGACAAGGCAAGGCTTCTTTCCTGGCGGACGGTGGATTATTTCGATGAGTACGCCTACGGCGACTTTGCCGACTATTACTACGGCGAGATGATGCCCTCCACCGGGTATCTGACGGTGTGGGACATTCTCCCGGCGGACGGCGGCTTTGTGTTCGTCTATCCGGACGACGGCAATCCGGAGACCTGTGCCAAGGTGCCGCCTATGCCCAACTTTTTCAGCGTGTTCAACGAGGGCGAGCGCTGGGGCGAGCTGATGGAGTGCCAGACAGTGGCCGACCTCAACGACCTGACGAATTCCGGCCGCATCCGGGAGCTGATCCGCGTAAACGAAGCCCTGCACGAAAAGCGGTTTTCTCAGGTGGCCGATCAGGTGTGCCAGCGGGGGGCGAAGGCCGTGCTGCTGGCTGGCCCCAGCTCCTCGGGCAAGACAACCTCGGCGAACCGTCTTGCCACCCAGCTCCGCGTCCATGGGAAAAAGCCCATTCTCATGAGTCTGGACGACTATTACATAGACCGGGACAAAATTGCCCCCGGCCCTGACGGTAAACTGGATTTGGAGCATATCAACACCATTGACTGCGCCCTGTTCCGGGAGGACATGGCGTCGCTGCTGGCGGGCGGGGAAGTGGAGCTTCCGTCCTTCAACTTCCTTACCGGAAAACGGGAATGGCGGGGCAAACGGCTGCGTCTGGAAGCGGATTCCGTCATCATTGTGGAGGGGCTTCACGGTCTGAACCCCGCCATGCTGCCGGAAAGCGTGGACAAAAAGCTGATTTTCCGCCTTTACGTCAGCCCGCTGCTGCCCTTGAATCTGGACAATCACAACCGGATTCCCACCAGTTATCTGCGGCTCCTGCGGCGCATTGTCCGGGACTACGAGACCCGGGGTGCGTCGGTGCAGCATACGCTCGCCATGTGGGACAGCGTGCAGCGGGGGGAAAAGCGGTGGATATTCCCCTATCAGGAGAATGCCGACGTGATTTTCAACAGCTCCACGCTGTATGAGCTTGCGGTGCTGAAAAAGCACATTTTCCCCCTGCTCACCGCAGTTCAGCCGGAGGACGAATGCTACGACGAGGTGCGCAACATCGTCAAAATTCTCAACTACATTCAGGAAGCGGACGTGGACGACGAAATCCCCCCCACCAGTCTGGTGCGGGAATTTATCGGGGGGAATACGTTCTATAGATAAAAGGAGGTAACCGGTATGGCAATCCTGAACTTTTCCGATGTTTTGAAGAAAGTGGGACTTGATCCCAAGCGGGTGAAGCTGATACGGCATTCGCTGACGGACAGGGAATTCAGAAAATGTTATGAAAAGAACATGGTTATGGAATATACCTGCGTCCAGAGCGACAGCTTTACCAACGGGTGTGACTACTGGTGCGTTTTCATCAGCGATAAGAGTACAACAGCAAAATTCTTTGCCTGCTACAAGGTAAACGGCTGTGTTCCTGATACGCAGGATATGAAACCGGACGGTTTCCCGTTGGAGGACTGGTTTCAGGGGCAGCAGATGTTTTACGAATTGGAACACGTTGAATTGCTGAGAGAGTATGAAGGAAGGCTCATAATTGAATGGGGCAAAGGTACGCTCGCGTGGGCACAGAAAGGCACAAACGAGAAACCCATTGTTGCCATCCATGATAAACGGGTATTTTCCGGGTATGAAGATTTTGTCCTCACCTATGATGAACTCCGGGAAATCGTGAAAGACCCCACGGCGTATGAATCGTGGCATGCCGCACTTTCCTCTGTCAATGCGGTATATCTCATTGTTGACAGAGAAAATGGGCGGCAGTATGTTGGCTCTGCGTACGGCAAAGGCGGACTGCTGGAGCGTTGGGCGCACTATGTTGACTCGCTGCACGGAGGGAATAAGCTGATGAAAGAGCTGCTTTGCAGCTACCCCGAACGATATACACATTTCCAGTTCTCCATTTTGCAGCTTCTTCCGAAGACGGTAAAACCTGAGGATGTGATTCATACGGAAACACTCTGGAAGAAAAAGTTGCTGAGTTACGAACCGATTGGCATGAACGCAAACTGACAGATACACAACAAAAATGAAGGGGTATGTACCGTCAAGGCACATACCCCTTCTATCGACTCTTAAATTACACAGTAGGCGCAGGGCCGGGATAGCCCAGAAGCAGGGACACCAGCACGCACAGAACGATCGCGATGAAGCCCGTTACCATCCACAGACTCCGGCGGCGGGAGAACTCGCCGGTGATGACCAGCCAGCCAAGGCATAAAAGGGAACCTAGAATGGCGATAATGGCGGAGGTCACCTTCAGAACGGTCCAGCCAAGACCGGCGCAAAGCAGGTACAGTGCAAACACCAGCGCGTCGCCAATAATGACCCTGGTCATCAAACTCTCCATCTCACGATAACGATTCCGTTTTGCCACTTCTCATCCCTCCGAATTTCGGTTACAAACATGATACCACATAAAATCGAAAATTGCAACATTTTCTGAAAGAAAGTTCATGAAAGTTAATGGAATATTAGGGTTGCGCCCGGGGGAAAAGAATGCTATAATGTCTGCAAGTATGTATTGATTTAGTTTTAGCAAAGGAAGCCGCTATGGGAGAACCGCAATACCGTCTGGAGGGCATCGTCCATACCAAATCCGACGTTCTGGAGGATTTTGAGGGGCCGCTGGATGTTATTTTTGAGCTGCTGAGCAAGAATAAAATCGAAATTCAGGATGTGTCCATTTCCGCAATTCTGGAGCAGTATCTGGGATATCTGGACGAAATGAAGCGGATGGACATGGAGATCGCCAGCGAGTTCATCACCATGGCGTCCCACCTGATGCTGATCAAAACCAAAATGCTCCTGTCGGCGGCGGAACAGGCCGAGGCGGAAAGCGAGCTTGACCTGCTGCGCCAGTCCCTGGTGGAGCGCAAGCGCAAGGAAGCCATGGAGCAGATCCGGCAGGCCGTGGCGGTGCTGGAGCCGAGGAATGAAATCGGCCGGTGCCTGTTCACCAAGGAGCCGGAACCCCTGCGCAGAGAGCAGGGCTACCGCTATCAGCACGACGTGATTGACCTGCTGCGGGCGCTGGACATCATTGCCGAGCGCAGTCAGCGCCAGCTGCCCCCGCCCACGGCGAATTTCCGGGGCATCGTGGGAAAAGAGCCGTACCCCATCGGCCGGAAAACCGGCGAGGTGCTGCGTCAGCTGCTGCTGCGGGGCGTGGAACGGCTGAAAAATCTGTTCCGGGGCAGCCGAAGCCGCTCGGAGGTCGTGGCGACTTTTCTCGCCATTCTGGATTTGTGTAAGACGAACTCCGTGACGCTGGAGGACGACCCCGGCGGGGAAAACCCCAACGTCCGTCTGCTGGACAAGCACCCGAGAGAGGAGATGACCTGATGGAATCGGAACAGCTACAGCGTGCCATTGAGGCCATTCTCTTTGCCGCGGGCGAGCGGATCGATATTGGAAGACTTGCCGCCGCGCTGGAAACGGACGCGTCGGATGTGGAAAAGGCTGCCGACAATCTGGCGGATAAATATGCCTTTGAGCGCCGGGGAATCCGCATTCTCAAGCTGGAAAAGGGCTACCAGATGGTGTCCTCCGGGGAAATGGCGGACTATGTGACGAAGGCGCTGGAAACAAGAAAGCCTCCCAAGCTGTCTTCTTCTCAGCTGGAGACCCTGACCATCATCGCCTACTACCAGCCGGCGACGAAGGCCATGGTGGAGCAGATCCGCGGCGTGGACAGTGCCTATTCCGTGGCGGCGCTGCTCAATAAGAAGCTCATCGAGGAGGCGGGGCGTCTGAACGTTCCGGGACGTCCGATTCAGTATAAGACGACGTCGGATTTTTTGCGCACCTTCGGCCTCAGCTCTCTGGAAGAGCTGCCCCCCATTGAGAAGATCACCTTCGGCGAGCCGGTGGAGCTGCCCGAGCAGCCCCCAACCGGGGAGGACGCATAATGGGCTGGTGGATTGCGCTGGGCGTGATATTCCTTCTGGGAATCCTGCCCCTGGGCGTCAGCGCCCGGTACAGCGGGGAGGGAGCGCTGCTGCGCGTCGTGATAGGCCCCGTCCGGCTGACCCTGTTCCCCCGAAAAAAGAAGGAGAAAAAGCCGAAACCTGTGAAAAAACCGGCGGAACAGCCAAAAAAACAGGAAGAACCTCTCCCAAAGCCGCCCCAGCCCCCCAAGCAGGAGCCTGCGGCGGATAAGAAAGAAAAGGGCGGCAGTTTGCTGGATTTTTTGCCATTGGTGAAGGTCGCACTGAACTTTCTGGGAGATTTTCGGCGGAAGCTGCGGGTGAATCGCTTGGAGCTGAAGCTGATACTGGCTGGGGGCGACCCCTGCGACCTCGCGGTCAATTACGGAAGAGCCTGGGCGGCGGTGGGCAATCTGATGCCCCAGCTGGAACGGCTGTTCGTGATAAAAAAACGGGATGTGGAGGTCGAGTGCGACTTTACCGCGTCCAAAATACTGGTCATTGCGCGGCTGGATCTGACCATTACGCTGGGAAGACTTCTGGGTCTTGCCATCGTGTACGGCATCCGGGCGCTGAGAGAATTCCTAAAACTTCAGAAAAAACGAAAAGGCGGTGCTACCCATGAGCCAGATTCCCAATATGCTTGAAAGTACCATTCAGAAGATTCGTGAGATGGTGGACGTGAATTCCGTCATCGGCGAACCCATCTCCACGCCGGACGGCGTGACCATCATCCCCGTGTCCAAGGTCAGTGTCGGCTTTGGCGGCGGCGGTTCCGACTTCACCAAGAAGACGGCGGCCGGCGACAATCCCTTTGGCGGCGGCGTGGGCGGCGGCGTCAAGGTGACGCCCATCTGCTTCCTCATTGTCAAGGACGGCAATGTGCGCATGATGCCCGTGGCGGAGCCTGCCAGCTCCACTGCCGACCGCATTGTGGAAATGGTGCCGGACACGCTGGACAAGCTCACCGCCTATCTGGATTCCAAAAAGAAAGACTGATTTGCGCGGACGTCCGTGGTGCATAGTTTCCCCATAATGGGACACAATAGCCACGGGTGAGAAGAAATGAGACGATTTTTCGCCGGGACGGCGGCTGCATTGCTGGCCGCCGTCCTGTTTTTGCCTGTGGGGGCGGGTGCCGTGTCCGCCCGGCGGGCGTATGCGGTGGATGCCGTCAGTGGGCGAGTACTTTACGAGAAAAATCCCACGGAGCGGAGCCTGATCGCCAGCACCACCAAAATCATGACGGCGCTGATCGTTTGCGAGCAGTGTAACGTCCTGGACAGAATGCGCATTCCCAAGGAAGCGGTGGGCATTGAGGGTTCCTCCATGTACCTGAAAGAGGGGGAGGTACTCACCTTGCAGGAGCTGCTTTACGGGCTGATGCTGTCCTCCGGCAACGATGCCGCCGTGGCGCTGGCCATTTACTGCGGCGGCACTGTGGAGGGCTTCGCGGAGCTGATGAACGACAAGGCACACAATCTCGGCCTGACCGGGACGCACTTTGAAAATCCAAACGGCTTAGACAGCCCCGGCCATTATTCCACGGCGAAGGATTTGGGAACTTTGGCGGCCTACGCCATGGAGAATCCCATTTTCTACAAGACCGTTTCCGCCAAAAACGTCAAGGTGGGGGATCGGTATCTGACCAATCACAATAAGCTGCTGTGGCGGGTAGCGGGCGCCGACGGGGTGAAAACCGGCTTTACCAAGGCCGCCGGACGGATTCTGGTGTCCAGCGCCACGAGAGACGGGCGGCGGATCATCGCCGTGACCATCGACGACCCCAGCGACTGGTCTGACCATGCCGCGCTGATGGAAGAAGGCTTCTCCCGGTACGCCATTGGGCGTATCGTGAATCAGGGCGACCGGGTGGGAACCGTGGAAGTCGTGGGCGGCGAGAAACGGCGGGTGGAGGTACTGGCGGCGGAGGACTTTGACTATTCCGTCGCGCCGGAGGAACACCCCTGTCTGGCGCTGCCCGGCCCGGGATTCATCTATGCTCCGGCAGTAGAAGGGGCGGACGCGGGGGTCGTGTATGTGCTGATCGAGGGCAAGGCCGTGGGAAAAGTCCCGGTCGTCTACGGCGCGACCATCGAGCAGACCCAGCCGGAGGAAAAGAGCTTCTGGAAGAAACTATTCCACAGGGGGAGCGGCTGACATGCCGCTCCCGGACGACCATGCGGGGAGGAAGAACCGTGACAGAACGTTTGCAGAAAATACTCTCCGCCCGGGGCATGGCTTCCCGGCGGAAGGCGGAGGAGCTGATCCGGGCGGGGCAGGTGACCGTCAACGGCGTCACCGCTTCGCTGGGGGACTGCGCCGACCCGGAAACCGACGATATCCGGGTGGCGGGACAGCCGCTGGCCGTCCGGGAAAAGAACGTGTACATCTTATTGAATAAGCCCCGTGGCTATGTAACGACTCTGTCCGACGAGAAGGGACGGCCGGACGTGGCCGGTCTTGTGGCGGACTGCGGCGTGCGTGTGTACCCCGTCGGGCGGCTGGACATGGATTCCGAGGGGCTTCTGCTTCTGACCAATGACGGCGCGTTCGCCAACGCCCTGATGCACCCGAAGCATGAGGTGGAGAAGACCTATGACGTCTGGGTCACCGGCTACACGCCCGGCGGGGAACGCCGTCTGGCGAAGCCCATCACGCTGGACGGCTACACCATCCGCCCGCCGAAGGTGAAGCTGCTGAAGGCGGAGGGGCAGTCGGCAAAATTCCGGGTGACCATCCACGAAGGCCGCAACCGGCAGGTGCGGCGGATGTGCGATGCCGCCGGAATGCACTGCACCCGGCTGCGCCGCATTCAGGAGGGAAGTCTCCGTTTGGGAGATCTCTCGCTGGGGAAATGGCGCTATTTGACGGAGGCGGAGGTTGCAGGATTGGTGCGGACACCGGGAACATCCGGCACTATTTGAAATATTCCTGCATTTTTTGCGGTTGTCTCTTGCAAAATGCCGCCGATTTTGCTAGTATAACATAAGGCGGCTTTTCGGCAGAAACGGGCGATTGCCCTGACCGATGGCCATAAAAAACGATACAGCGCCGCACAAGGAGGCAGCTATGAGTTACGATATATTGTCCACTCTGCGGGAGATGGAACCTACCTTCTCCAAGGGGCAGAAGCGGATCGCGCGTTACATTACGGAGGACTATGACAAGGCCGCGTTCATGACGGCTAACCGTCTGGGAAAGACGGTGGGCGTGTCGGAATCCACGGTGGTTCGGTTTGCCGTTGATCTGGGCTTTGACGGCTACCCCAGTATGCAGAAGGCCATGCAGGAAATGGTGCTCAACCGCCTGACCTCCGTGCAGCGCATCGAGGTCGCCAATGACCGTCTGGGCGATCAGGACGTGGTCTCCACGGTGCTTCGTTCCGACATGGAGAAAATCCGCCAGACGGAGGAGATGGTGAGCCGGGAGGAATTTTCCGCCGCCGTGAACGCCATTCTAAAGGCAAAACGGGTGTACATTCTGGGCGTCCGTTCCGTGGAGCCGCTGGCGAATTTTCTGGGGTACTACTTAAATTATATGTTCAACAACGTCCATGTCGTTTCCGGCTTCGGGGCGGGGGAGATGTTTGAAAAGATCGTCAGCGTGAACAGCAGTGATGTGGTCATCGCCTTTTCCTTCCCCCGATACTCCTCCACCACAACCAAGGGCGCGAAATACTGCCGTTCTGCCGGGGCGACGGTCATCGGCATTACGGACAGCAAGCTGTCCCCCTTAGGCAGCAGCTGCGACCATGTGCTGATCGCCAAAAGCGATATGGTCAGTCTGGTGGACTCCCTTGTGGCGCCGCTGAGTATCGTCAACGCATTGATCGTCGCCATTGCCGCCCAGAAGGAGAAGGAACTCTCCAAAACCTTCGCCAATCTGGAGCGTATCTGGGAAGAATACGACGTGTATGAGAAGCGGGTGGACGGCTGATGCGCTATGACGGTATCGTGATCGGCGGCGGCGCGGCGGGCATGTTCGCGGCCATTACGGCGGCAAAACGGGGGCAGAATGTGCTGCTTCTGGAAAAAAACGACCGTTTGGGCAGAAAACTGCTGATCACCGGCAAGGGCCGCTGCAACGTGACCAATAACTGCACCGGCCAGGAGGTTTTGCAGAACGTCCCCCGGAACGGGCGGTTTCTCTACAGCGCCATGACGGCGTTCCCGCCGGAAAAGACGAGGGCCTTTTTTGAGGAACGTGGCTGCCGCCTGAAAACCGAGCGGGGAAACCGGGTATTCCCGGTGACGGACAAATCCCAGTCCGTTCTGGACTGCCTGCAATCGGAGCTGCACAGGCAGAAAATCACCGTGAAAACTGCCCGTGTCAGGGATATTCTCACCCAAGACGGGCATGTTACCGGGGTGAGGACGCAAAATGAGGAAATTGCCGCAAATTGGGTGATTCTCGCGACCGGCGGCGCTTCCTACCCCGCCACAGGCTCCACCGGCGACGGCTACAGCATCGCCGCCGCTCTGGGACACACGATCATCCCCCCGGAGGGAAGTCTGGTGCCGCTGGAGACGGCGGGAAACGACTGTCGGGAAATGCAGGGGCTGAGCCTGCGGAACGTGGGGGTCAAGCTGCTGAACGCCAAGGGAAAGGTGCTGTACAAGGACTTTGGCGAGCTGCTGTTTACCCACTTTGGCATTTCCGGCCCCACGGTGCTGTCGGCGAGCTGCCACCTGAAAGGAGACGGCTGCCGTCTGGTGCTGGATTTGAAGCCCGCGCTGGAAAGTGAAAAGCTGGAAGCCCGCATCCTGCGGGATTTGGAGCAGTATCAGAACCGGAGCATGGAAAACGCTCTGGTGGACTTGCTGCCCCGGAGCATGATCCCCGTGGTGCTGCGCAGACTGGATATTTCCCCGGAAATGCAGGCCAATTCCCTGACGAAGCAGAAGCGCCGCGCACTGGTGGAGCTGCTAAAAGCCTTCCCCATTGACATCACCGGCAAGCGCCCCGTGTCCGAGGCGATCATCACCAGCGGCGGCGTGAAGGTATCGGAAATCGACCCCAAAACCATGGAATCCAAGCGCGTGACCGGGCTGTATTTCGCCGGGGAGGTCATTGACTGCGACGCTTACACCGGCGGCTTCAACCTGCAGATCGCATGGGCGACGGCCTATGCCGCAGGGATGGCGGTTGGGTAAAAACAGGGCATTGACAAACGCGGGTTCCTGTAATAGAATACGATAAGATAGTTCCGCAGAAAATACTGAGAGGAGGACTTACACATGTACGAGAAACTGGTTAACTACGCGGCCAAGCAGCTGGAGCTGGACCCCGCCGAGATCACTCCCGATGCTACCTTTGAAAGTCTGGGCATCGATTCTCTGGATATCGTTGAGATGATTATGGATCTGGAGTCCGAGCTGGGCGTGGAGCTGGATCTGGAGGATCAGCAGATCACCACCTTCAAAGAGCTGGCCGACTTCATCGAGTCGAAGCTCAACTGATTGCAATTTCACAAATTTCAAAATTTCCTTGTATTGAGCTGTTCGGCTTATAACAAGGTCGCACTAGTCGGGGAGATAGCGGTGCCCTGTACCTGCAATCCGCTACAGCAGGGATGAATTCCCACACCCGGGCAAGTTTGAATATTGTCTGACCTGCGCAAGTGGTGTTGATAGATTGGTCTTGCGCAACGAGATCCCGTGAACCATGTCAGGTGGGGAACCAAGCAGCATTAAGCGGATCTTCTCGTGTGCCGCGGGGTTGCCGTTCTTGAGCTAACTGTGTCAGGTTCGGGTATTCGCCTTGTTCAAATGTGGGTGTGCGATCTTGTTATGAGCCGGATGGCTTTTTAGGCTCGCAATGGACTTTTGCAGAAAGGAGAAGCACAATGTCGGCTTATCAGGCGTTATACCGCAAATACCGCCCCCAGACCTTTGACGACGTTTCCGGGCAGATGGCGGTGACGCAGACCCTGAAAACCCAGATCATGACCGGGAAAATGAGCCATGCGTATCTGTTCACCGGCTCCCGGGGCACGGGCAAGACCAGCTGCGCCAAGATTCTGGCGAAGGCGGTCAACTGCCTGAATCCCGACCACGGTAACCCCTGCAACGTCTGCGAAGCCTGCAAGGCCATCGATTCCGGCTCCTGCATGGACGTGCTGGAGATCGACGCCGCGTCCAACAACGGCGTAGACAACGTCCGCGACCTGCGGGACGACGCCATTTATACGCCGTCTCAGGTGAAAATGCGGGTGTATATCATCGACGAGGTGCATATGCTCTCCATTTCGGCCTTCAACGCGCTGCTGAAGATCATCGAGGAGCCGCCGGAGCATCTGCTGTTCATTCTCGCGACCACGGAGCTGCACAAGGTTCCGGCGACGATTCTGTCCCGGTGCCAGCGGTTTTCCTTCCGGCGCATCAGTCAGGAGGACATCGCAGCGCGGCTGCAATACGTCGCCTATCAGGAGAACATTGATCTTGACGACGGCGCGGCGCGAGTGATCGCCCGGCTGGCGGACGGCGGAATGCGGGACGGCCTGAGTCTGCTTGACCAGTGCGCCTCCGCGACCACGGGAGAGCTGACGGCAGAGCGGGTGTACGCCTGCCTGGGCATCGCCGGGGAGCGGAAATGCGGGGAAATGATGGGCTATATTGCCGCCCACGATACGAAAAACGCTTTGGAGCTGTTCAACCGGCTCTATACCGAGGGCAAGGACTTAAGCGCCATGCTGGACGAAATGGCCTGCCTGACCCGGGATCTTCTGGTGCTGAAAACCGCCGGAAACGCCGGGATCACCATGCTTTCCGGCGTGGCGTCGGACAAGGAAGCGCTGGAACTGACGAAAGCGCTGACCAGCGCCGAGCTGGTTCGCATGATGGAGCGGCTTCAGGAGACGATGGCCGGTTTTACCCGAAGCGCCAGCCGCCGCATGGACGCGGAGCTGTGCATTGTGGAGCTGTGCCAGCCGGAGCTGAGCCTGGATACCAAAGCGCTGAACGCCCGTCTCACCCGGCTGGAAGAGCAGGTAAAGAGCGGCGCGTTTGTCCCGGCGGCTCCCGTGAAGGCGGAGAAAGCCGCGCCGGAGAAGGAACCCTATGACGACGACCGCCCGCCCATGCCGGACGATGCCGACGCACCCCCGGCAGAGGACGCGCCGCCGGTGGCGGAAAGCGAAGCCCCTGTGGGTTTTTGGTCGGACTTGGTGGCGGCGGTTCGCAAGGAGCTGAAGCCCCCTGTTTCGGGATTCTTTGTGGTGACTCCAAACGCGCCGGTTCAGGGCGCGCTGGTGGGGGACAGGTTGGAGCTTCGGTGCAGCAACAGCTTTACGGCGCAGATGTTGGACAGACCGGAAATTCTGGAGGTCGTCTCCCGGAAGGCAACGGCAATGCTGTCCCATCCGGTGAAGGCGGCAACGTTGGATATGTCGGCAAAGCCTGCCGCGAACCCCAGAATGGAGCAGCTGATGAACTTCGGCAGGGCGCACAGCGATATTGTAACGATCAAACGATAATTTCATGTGAATTTTTCAAGATAGGAGAATCATATTATGGCAAAAGGCGGATTCCGGGGTATGCCCGGCGGAATGAATCAGGCGGCTATGATGAAGCAGGCGCAGAAGATGCAGCAGGAAATGCTCCGGATGCAGGCGGAGCAGGAGGCCAAGACCTTCACCGCGGCGTCCGGCGGCGGCATGGTCACGGCCACCGTCAACGGCAAGCATGAACTGGTCGGCATTGAGATCAAGCCGGAAGCGATAGACCCCGACGATGTGGAAATGCTGCAGGATATGGTCATTGCCGCTGTCAACGAAGCCACGCGGGCGGCGGACGCCGAAGCGGCGAACAACATGTCCCGTCTCACCGGCGGCCTGAATCTGGGCGGCCTGTTCTAAGGAGAAGTTATGCAGTTTTTTCCCGCTGCGCTGCAAAATCTTGCCGACCAGTTTGCAAAGCTTCCGGGCATCGGCGGCAAAACGGCGCAGAGACTTGCTTTCCATGTGCTGAGCCTGCCCATGGAGGATGCGGAGGAATTTTCCAACGCCATTCTGGAGGCAAAAAAACAGGTACACACCTGCCCCGTCTGCCAGAATCTGACCGACCGGGAAGTTTGCCCCATCTGCGATGACGATACCCGGGACAAAAGCGTCATCTGCGTTGTGGCCGAGCCGAAGGACGTCATTGCCATGGAGCGCAGCCGGGAGTTCCGGGGCGTTTACCATGTGCTTCACGGCGTTATTTCGCCCCTGAACCATGTGTCGCAGGACGACATCAAGATCAAAGAGCTTCTCCGCCGGGTAGCCGGGGGGGATGTCCGGGAGGTCATCATGGCGACGAACCCGGACACCGAGGGAGAAGCCACGGCCATGTACATATCCCGCCTGCTGAGACCCATGGAGGTCAAGGTGACCCGGCTTGCCTACGGCGTGCCGGTGGGCAGCCAGCTGGAATATGCCGACGAGGTAACGCTTTCCAGAGCACTGGAAGGACGTCAGGAGATGTGAACGAAAATATGGGGGGGCTGCCGTCGGCAGCCCCCCATATTCTATGCTGTTTTATGACTTTTTTGCGAACATTCCCACAGGAAGCTGAGAAAGAACCACACCGGCAAATACCAGACCGCAGCCCAGCAGCTCCCAAGGCGTCATGGTCTGGTGGAGGATCAGCCAGCCGCCCAGAGCGGCAAAGACGGATTCCAGACTCATAATTAACGACGCCGTGGTGGGTTCCAGACCCTGCTGCCCGACGATTTGCAGCGTGTAGGCGACGCCCATGGACAGAACGCCGGAAAAGACCAGCGGGAACCAGCAGGCGGTAATGTCAGAAAAAACGACGGTTTCCTTCGTCAGCAGAATGAACGGCACGGAAAGCACCGTAACCACCAGCGCCTGAATGCAGTTCATGCGCAGACCGTCTAAGTTCCCCGCCAGCCGGTCGATGCAGGTGATCTGCACGGAAAAGGCCAGAGCGCAGCCCATCAGGTACAGGTCGCCCTTGTTGATCTGGGAAACGCCCATGCAGCTGAGCAGATACAGCCCCACCACCGCCAGCGCAACGCTGAAAACGGTGGTTTTGGGCGGCTTTTTCCCGAGAAACAGCCCCAATACCGGCACCAGCACGATGTACATGGCGGTAATGAACCCCGCCTTTCCGGCGTCGGTGTAGACAATGCCGATCTGCTGCAGGCTGGACGCGACGAACAGGGCGCAGCCGCAGATCAGTCCCACCCGCCACAGCGTCGGGTTCTTCCACTTTGCCGCGGATTCCCGGAAGCTGCATTTGCCGATATCCAGCACAAACGCGCAGGGAATCAGAAACAGCACGGCAAGCAGGCACCGCACAGCCTGAAAGGTAAAGGGGCCGATGTGATCCATGCCCACGCTCTGGGCAATGAAGCTAAAGCCCCAGATGGTTGTACCCAGCAGCAGACTCAGACTGCCGCGAACGCGATTTTTCTTCATATGCATCACCGAGGCTAACTTTAGCATAATTTGCCGATCTTTGCAAGCGGCGTTGATTTTTTTGGATAGTGTGGTATAATAGCAGAAAAAACCAGGAGGGTTCATTATGGAAGAAATCAAAAAAATTCCCAGCCGCGACCAGATCCCGGCAGAGGACAAGTGGGCCATTGAAGACCTGTACCCCACCGACGAAGCATGGGAAGCGGAACTGGCGGCGCTGGCGGAGAGCCAGAAGACCCTGGCTTCCTTCGCGGGACGTCTGGGTGAGAGCGGCGAGACGCTGTATGCTTACATGGAAGCCTTTGAGCAGGTCAATGCCAAGGGAGATCTGCTGGGCAGCTACTGTATGCGCCGGGCGGACGAGCATACCCGGAACGCCACCTATCAGGCCATGGCCGGAAAGTTTATGGGCGTTGCAGTAGCACTGAACGCGGCGTGCAGCTTTGATACGCCGGAGATCATGGCGATTTCTGATGAGAAGCTGGCACAGTTCTACGCGGAGTGCCCCAAGCTGGAGCGTTACCGCCGCTACCTGACCAATCTGCGCCGCCGCAAGGCGCATACCCTTTCCGCCGCGGAGGAAAAGCTGCTGGCGTCGGCGGGCGAAATGTCTCAGGCACCCGACACCATTTACGGCTCCCTCGCCGATGCAGACCTGAAATTCCCCGATGCCGTGGACGTCAAGGGAAACAAGCATCCCCTGACCCAGGGAACCTTCGTCAGCCTGGAGGAGAGCAGCGACCGAGTGCTGCGTCAGAGCGCCTATGAAAATCTTTACGGTACGCTGGCTGCGTTCAAGACCACCACTGCCGCCCTTCTCAATGCCCAGAACAAGCAGCTGAAATTCTTCGCCGAGGCACGGAAGTACGACACGGCATTTGAAGCGTCTCTGGACGCGACCAACGTCCCCACTTCCGTTTACAAGAACCTCATTGAGACGGTTCACCAGAACATGGACAAGATGCACCGCTATGTCCGCCTGCGCAAGAAGCTGCTGGGCGTGGATGAGCTGCATTTCTACGATGTGTACACCCCCCTGCTGAAAGATGTGGACAAGCACATTCCCTACGAGCAGGCCAAGCAGACCGTTTACGACGCGCTGGCGCCTCTGGGCGACGATTACCGCACCATTCTGAAAAACGGCTTCGACCACCGCTGGATCGACGTGTACCAGAACGAGGGCAAGCGCAGCGGCGCGTATTCCGCCGGGACGGTGGTGCATCCCTACGTCCTGCTGAACTACACCGGAACGCTGGACAGCCAGTTCACGCTGGCCCATGAGATGGGTCACGCTCTGCACTCCTACCTGTCCAACAAGCACCAGAACCCCATCGATGCGGACTACGTGATCTTCGTGGCAGAGGTGGCCTCTACCTGCAACGAGGCGCTGCTGATGGAATATCTGCTGGGCAAGACCACGGATAAGAAGGAGCGGGCGTACCTCATCAACCATTTCCTCGACCAGTTCAAGGGAACGCTGTACCGTCAGACCATGTTCGCCGAGTTTGAGCTGAACATCGGAAAGATGGCAGCTGAGGGACAGACCCTGACGGCGGACGTCCTGTGCGCCGAGTACAAGCGCCTGAACGAGCTGTACTACGGCCCGGACATGGTGGTGGACGACAATATCGCCATGGAGTGGGCGCGGATTCCCCACTTCTACTACAACTACTACGTCTTCCAGTACGCCACCGGCTATTCCGCCGCCATTGCCCTGTCCCGCCGTATCCTGCGGGAGGGCGCACCGGCCGTGAAGGATTACCTCGGCTTCCTCTCCGGCGGCTGCTCCAAGTCCCCCATTGATCTGCTGAAGGGCGCGGGCGTGGATATGACCAGCCCGGAGCCTGTGAATCAGGCGCTGGCGCTGTTCGGCGAGCTGCTGGATGAAATGGAAGAGCTGACCCGGGAGTAAGGGCATGGCAGAGCTGTTTTTGCCCACCCTGCACACCTTCGCCATGAACAACATCTTTACCGGCTCCAAGGGGCTGTTCCGTTTCCGGGCAGAGCCGAAGGTGGTCATGGCGAACCCGAAAGAGGTGGATTTCGCCCAGAGCGCCATCCATGTGGAGTACTGGCACGGCCTTTACTGCTATGAAAAAAGCACCATGGAGGGCGAATGCACCTTCCCCATGAGCGAGGAAGGCCGGGAGGAAATGCGCCGCTGGCTGGAGGAGAAAATCTGATTCGGAAACCTCTGCGGAATCGGCAGCCGCCGGTTCCGCAGGTTTTCGGTTTCCCGGACAGACAATTTGACTTTTTCCGGGAAACCGCCCGGAAAAATGGGAAATGAGCCTTGACTTTTTCCCTTTTTGTGATAAAATATCGACGATATGGAAAGACATTGCGGAAACCAAGCGGAAACGTAGTCCTTCAGCGAGGGGGAAAAGGTGCAAGCCCCCGGATGAACTCCCGCAAGCCATTTCCCGCGTCGCCCGGGATGACCGGGACGGGCGCTCCCGTTACAGAGCAGCTAAGATGCCTGATTTTCAGGCGAATTAGGGTGGTACCGCGATTTACGTCGCCCCTATTGTTTGGGGGCGGCGTTTTTAGTTGGAAGTGGAGAATTCGCTTTCAGCTCCGACAATTTTTATGGAGGTAGAAACCAATGAATCCCAAGCCTTACGGCGTAAATGAACTGCGCGAAATGTTCCTTTCTTTCTTTGAAAGCAAGGGTCACCTGCGCCTGCCCAGCTTTTCTCTGATCCCCCAGAATGATGCGTCTCTGCTGCTCATCAATTCCGGCATGGCGCCCATGAAGCCCTATTTCAAGGGTGAGGTGGAGCCGCCCCGTCATCGGGTCTGCACCTGCCAGAAGTGCATCCGCACCGGCGACATCGAGAACATCGGCAAGACCGCCCGCCACGGCACCTATTTCGAGATGCTGGGCAACTTCTCCTTCGGCGATTACTTCAAGCACGAGGCCATTGCATGGAGCTGGGAGTTCCTGACCAAGGTGGTCGGTCTGGACGAGAACCGGCTGTACCCTTCCATCTACGAAAACGACGACGAAGCCTTTGAGATTTGGAACAAGGAAGTGGGCGTCCCCGCCGAGCGTATTTTCCGCTTCGGCAAGGAGGACAACTTCTGGGAGCATGGTTCCGGCCCCTGCGGCCCCTGCTCGGAAATTTACTACGACCGTGGCGAGAAGTACGGCTGCGGCAAGCCCGGCTGCACCGTCGGCTGCGACTGTGACCGCTACATGGAGGTCTGGAACAACGTCTTCTCCCAGTTCGACAACGACGGCCACGGCAACTATACTGAGCTGGCCCAGAAGAACATCGACACCGGCATGGGTCTGGAGCGTCTGGCGGTGGTCTGTCAGGACGTGGACTCCCTGTTCGATGTGGATACCGTCATGAACATCACCCACAAGGTCACCGAGCTGACCGGCGCGACTTACGGCCAGAGCGTGAAGATGGACGTGTCTCTGCGGGTCATCACCGACCATATCCGCGCTTCCACTTTCATGATCGCCGACGGCGTGCTTCCCAGCAACGAAGGCCGCGGCTACGTCCTGCGCCGTCTGCTGCGGCGGGCTGCCCGCCACGGCAAGCTCCTGGGCGTCAACCACCCCTTCCTCTATCAGATCGTGGAGACCGTGGTGGAGGAAAACGAGGTTCACTACACCTATCTGCGGGAGCGCTGCGACTATATCACCAAGGTTGTAAAGGTGGAGGAAGAGAACTTCGCCCGCACCATCGACGGCGGCATGGCGATTTTCTCCAACATGCTGGCGGAGCACAAGGCCAAGGGCGAGACGGAATTCTCCGGCGCCGACGCCTTCAAACTGTACGATACCTACGGCTTCCCCATCGACCTGACCCTGGAAATGGTGGCCGACGAGGATATGACCCTGAACCAGGCGGCATTTGCCCAGCTGATGCAGGAGCAGAAGGTTCGCGCCCGGGAAGCCCGGAAGGCGCTGGGCGATCTGGCCTGGGCAGGCATCGACCTGGGGCTGGACAACACCCCCACTACCTTTGTTGGCTACACCCAGAATAACTGCGACGCCAAGGTTCTGGCTGTGTGCGTGGGCGACGAAGTCTCCGGCACCATTGCCGGCGGCGAAAAGGGCATCATTGTTCTGGACAAGACCCCCTTCTACGCCGAAATGGGCGGCCAGATCGCCGACCAGGGCGTGATCCTCATGGGCAACAGCCGCTTTGTGGTGTCCGACGTTCAAAAGGACAAGGGCGGCAAGTACCTGCACCACGGCAAGATGGTCACCGGCTCCATCAAGGTGGACGATATTGTGGTGGCCTCCATTGACGTGGAGCGCCGCAAGGCCATTATGCGCGCCCACTCCGCCACCCATCTGCTGCAAAAGGCATTGCAGACGGTGCTGGGCGACCATGTCCATCAGGCGGGTTCCTACGTGGAGCCTGACCGGCTGCGCTTCGACTTCACCCACTATTCCGCGCTGACGCCGGAGGAGCTGGTGAAGGTCAACGCCATCGTCCAGAATTCCATTCTGGAGGGCTACAACATCGTGACCCGGGAGATGCCCGTTGACGAGGCCAAGGCCATGGGCGCCACCGCGCTGTTCAGCGAAAAGTACGGCAGCACGGTTCGTGTGGTCAACATGGGCAACTACTCCATCGAGCTGTGCGGCGGCACCCACCTGGACAACACCGCTAAGGTCGGCCCCTTTGAAATTGAGAGCGAATGTTCCGTCGCCTCCGGCGTCCGCCGGATCGAGGCCATCACCGGCAAGGCGTGCCTTGAGAGAATGGAGCGGAACCAGACCATGCTTCTGGAAGCGGCTGCCAAGCTGAAGACCAAGCCCATCGAGCTGGGCACCCGGATTCAGGCGCAGCTGGAGGAACTCCGGGAGCTGCGGCGTACCATCGAGGCGTACAAGGCCAAGGAGACCGTGGGCGAGATCGACCGGATCCTCTTCGGCTCCCACAATGTGGATGGCCTGAAGGTCATCACCGCCAGCGTTCCCAACGCCGACACCGGCAGACTCCGCCAGATGGGCGACGTGCTGCGGGATAAGGATGCTTCCGTGGTTGCTGTGCTTGCCACGGTCAACGAGGGTAAGATCACCTTCCTGGCCGTCTGCGGCAAGGACGCCATTGCCCGGGGCATCAAGGCCGGCGACCTGGTGAAGCAGGTATGCTGCTGCTGCGGCGGCAGCGGCGGCGGCAAGCCCGACTCTGCCATGGGCGGCGGCAAGGACGTCACCAAGGTGGACAACGCCCTCGCCATCGTGGACGATTACGTGGTTTCCAAATTGAAGTAATAAGAAAGGCGCTGCCGCAAAGGCGGCGCCTTTTCCAACGATAAGGAGGCGGCAGGATGCGTAAACTGGTATGGTTTTCTCTGGGCTTCGGCGCGGCCTGCTGCCTGTGCGCGTATGTTATTACGGGAAGTACGCGTGTCATTTTGGCCGCAGCTGTCGGGTTTCTGACGCTTTTCGCGGCGATTGCGGGGAGAAAGTTCGCATTATTCCGGCGGATTGCCGCGGTTCTTCTTGGCTTTGCCATGGGAGTGGGCTGGTTCATTCTGTACGACGGCTTTTATCTGAATGCCGCCGGAACGATGGACGGAAAAACGGCAAACGCAGTCATCCGGGTGTCGGACTACAGCTACGAGACGGCATACGGTATCGGCGTGGACGGCATGGTGCAGCTGGAAGGGAAGTCGTACCGTCTGCGGGCGTATCTGGATTTGAGCGAAACGCTGGAACCCGGGGACACCGTCTCCGGCCAGTTCCGTTTCCGCGCCACTACGCCTAAGGAAAGCAGAACCTATCACGCGGGCAACGGCATTTTCCTGCTGGCGTATCAGGTGGACGAGGTTTCCGTTTCGCCCCATGCAGGCGCATCGTGGCGGGATATCCCTGCGCGGCTGCGGCACCGGATTCAGGCAATTTTGCAGACCTTCATTCCGCAGGATGCCGCTCCCTTTGCCCGGGCGCTTCTGCTGGGTGATACCACTGGCCTGAGTTATGCGGTAGATACCAGTCTGAAAATCAGCGGGATTCGCCATGTGGCGGCTGTTTCCGGACTGCATGTGTCGATTCTGTTCGCCTTGCTCACTGCCATAACCTTCCGGAAGCGGTTCCTGACTGCCCTTGTGGGTTTTCCGACGCTGCTGCTTTTTGCGGCGGTGGCGGGCTTTACCCCGTCGGTCAGCCGCTCGTGCATTATGTGCGGACTGATGCTGGCGGCGCTGCTGCTGAATAAGGAATACGACGGCCCTGCGGCGCTGGCCTTTGCCGCCGTGGTGATGCTGATTGGCAACCCGCTGGTCATCACGTCCGTGGGTTTTCAACTGTCCGTGGCCAGCGTGGCGGGGATTTATCTCTTTGCGCCGGGCATCCGCAAGTGGCTGGTTTCTCTGTTCCCGGACGGCAAAGGGAAGGGCGTCAGACCCACGTTGATTCGCTGGTTTACTGCTTCCGTGTCCATCACCCTCAGCGCCATGATTTTCACAACGCCGCTGAGCGCATGGTATTTTGGCACCGTCAGTCTTGTTGGCGTGGTGACCAATCTGCTCACCCTGTGGGTCATCAGCTTCATTTTCTATGGGCTTGTGGCGGTCAGTCTGGTGGGTGCGTTCTGGACGGGCGGGGCGATGATTCTTGGAAAAATCGCCGCGTGGCCGATTCGCTATGTTCTGTTGATCGCAAAGTTACTGGCGGGCTTTCCGCTGGCGGCGGTGTATACCAGAAGCCCTTACATTACCATCTGGCTGGTGGCCATGTATGTATTGCTGCTGGTGTTCCTTCTGAGCCGGAATCGCCGCCCGGGCGTTCTGCTCTGCTGCGGCACGCTGGGGCTGTGTCTGGCGCTGCTGGCATCCTGGGCGGAGCCGATGCTGGACAGCACCCGGATAACGGTGCTGGATGTGGGGCAGGGGCAGTGTATTCTGCTGCAAAGCGAAGGCCGGACATACATGGTGGACTGCGGCGGGGACAGCGACACCGAAACTGCGGACATTGCCGCCGAAACGCTCCTGAGTCAGGGCATCTCCCGGCTGGACGGCTTGATTCTGACCCACGGCGACCGGGATCACACCGGCGCGGCGGAAAATCTCTTAAGCCGGGTGAAAGCGGACATCCTCATCCTCCCACCGGAGGAAGGTATGCCGACATCTGATAACGCAGAGGTGGTATACGTCGAACAGGATTTGCTTTTGACCTACGGCAAGACAAATCTGCACATTTTCACCACCGATTCCAATAGGAGCGAAAACGAAAACAGCCTGTGCGTCTTGTTTGATACGGAAAACTGTGATATACTCATAACGGGAGACCGGAGCGCCTACGGCGAGCGGATGCTGCTCCACGCCGGGAAAATCCCGGAGGTGGACGTGCTGATTGCCGGACATCACGGCTCCAAAAACTCTACCTGCGAGGATCTGCTTGCCGCTGCCCAACCGCAGACGGTCTGCATCAGCGCAGGAAGGGACAATCTCTACGGACACCCGGCGGCGGAGACCCTGCAGCGGCTGGAACATTTTGGCTGCACGGTGTACCGGACAGACCGGGACGGAACAATTACCATCAGAAGGTGAAGCCATGGCAAAAAAACCAGCCCCCGGGGGCAATTTACAGGAACTGAAAACCCAGCTGAAAAGCAAAGACTTGGGGCGGCTGTACATTTTCCATGGGGAAGAAGTCTTTCTGCTGCACCACTACTTGGAGCAGATGAAAAAGCAGCTGCTGGATGCGCTGACGGAATCCTTCAACTTCCACCGGATGAACAGCGAGACCTTCGATTTGCAGACCTTCGCCGACGCCGTGGAAAACCTGCCCATGATGGCGGAGCATACCATGGTTCAGGTGGACGAGGTGGATCTGTTCAAGCTGGGCGAGTCCGACCGGAACAAGATGGCGGAAATTCTGGCGGATATCCCGGACTACTGCACGGTGGTGTTCACCTACGAGACGACCCCGTGGAAGCCGGACAAGCGCCTGAAAAAGCTCTGGGAGGCGATCGACGGCGCCGGGCTGATCGTGGAGTTTGCCAAGCAGGATCAGAAAGACTTGGCGGCTTGGGTCACAAGGCATTTTATGGCGCGGGACAAACGGATTTCCACAGATCTGTGCCTGTACCTCATTGACATCACCGGCGGCACTATGACAGCACTCAGTGGCGAAATTGACAAAATCTGTGCCTATTCCGGCGCAAATGAGATTCGGAAAACCGACATCGACGCCGTTACTGAGCCGGTGCTGGATGCCGTGGTGTTCCAGATGACGGATATGCTCAGCGCCGGGCGCTTCGATCAGGCGCTGGTGAAATTGCAGCAGCTGCTGAAAATGCAGCAGGAGCCGCTGGCGATTCTGGGGGCGGTGGGCAATCATTTCCGCCGGGTCAGCGCCGCGCGGACGCTGCTGGACAACGGAAAGAACGCCTCCGACCTGCAAAGGCTTTGCGGCATCCCGGACTATCCCGCGAGAAAGACCATGGAGGCGGCCAGACGGTTTACGCCGGAATTCTGCCGCCGGGCGGCGGAGCTGGTGCTGGAAACGGATTATAAGATAAAGACATCCTACGACGACCCGGAGCGCCTGTTGGAGCTGCTACTGTTGCAGTTGGCGCAGGAGGGGCGCAATGGTTAAAATCAGGGAGGCCATCGTGGTGGAGGGACGCTACGACAAAAACACCCTCAGTCAAGTGGTGGACGCCCCCATTCTGGAAACGGCGGGGTTCGGCATTTTCAAGGACAGGCAGCAGATGGCGCTGCTTCGCCGGGTGGCGGAAAAGCGGGGCTTGATCGTCTTCACGGATTCCGACGGGGCGGGCTTCGTCATCCGCAACCACATCAAAAGCGCCATTCCCGGAAAATACCTGAAGCACGCCTACATCCCGGACATTCCCGGAAAGGAACGGCGGAAATCCGCCCCCGGCCGGGAGGGTAAGCTGGGGGTGGAGGGCATGACCCCGGAGGTCATTCTCGCCGCTCTGCGAAACGCGGGAGCCACCATAGAGGGGGAGAAAACGACTTCCTCCGGGGGCATCACGAAGCAGGATCTCATGGCGTTGGGCCTTTCCGGCGGAAGCAACGCCGGGGAGAAGCGGAAAGCGCTTCTGAAAAAGCTGAACCTGCCGGAACACATGAGCGCCAACGCCATGTTACAGGCGCTGAATTTGTTATACACGCGGGAAGAGCTGGAGCAAATGCTGAATGAATCCGGAATCGAATGCGATTAAATGGAGAGAATATGGTTGATATACAAGTCAGGAATCTGACAAAATTCTTTGTAATCGGAGAAAATCTGCTGGACAACCTGAGCTTTGAAATTCAGGAAGGGGAGCGGGTGGCGATCCTTGGCCGAAACGGCTGCGGAAAAACCACACTGTTCAACATCCTTACCGGCCAGATGGACTATGACAGCGGCGAGGTCTACGTCAATCCCAACAAGCGCTTAGGGCTGATTTCCCAGATCCCCAAGTTCCCGGCGGGCTACACCGTGGAGGACGTGCTGCGCACCGCCTACGCCGGCCTCATGAAGCTGAAAGCCAGAATGGAGCGGCTGGAAGCGGACATGGCGGGGGGCGCAACGGCGGAGCAGCTGCGGGAGTACGACAGCCTGTCCAACCGCTTCCAGTCCGGGGGCGGCTACGAGATGGATGTGGACGTGGACAAGGTCTGCAACGGTCTGGGCATCCCGGCGGAGCAGCGCGCTCAGGAATTCGACAGCCTTTCCGGCGGCGAAAAGACCAGAGCGAATCTCGCCCGCCTTCTGCTGGAAAAGACGGACATCCTGCTTCTGGACGAGCCAACCAACCATCTGGATTTGAGAAGCGTGGAGTGGCTGGAAGGGTATATTCAGAATTTCCGGGGGACGGTGCTTGCCATTTCCCACGACCGCTATTTCATCGATCAGATCGCCCAGCGGGTGATCGAGATCGCGGACGGCCACGCGGAATTCTACTCCGGCAACTACTCGTTCTACATGGACGAAAAGCAGGCGCGGTTTGACCTGCAAATGAAGCAGTACGAGCAGGAACAGGCGAAGCTGAAGCAGCTGGGCTACACGGTGGAGCGGATGAAGGGCTGGGGCATCAACAACCGCACCCTCTACCGCCGGGCCATGTCCATTCAGCACCGGATGGATCGTATTCGCAAAACGGAACGACCCAAAGCGGAAAGAACGATGAAGGCCAGCTTCGGGGAGCGGGATTTCTCCGGAGACGTGGTGTTCAAGATGAAGAACGTGTCGAAATCCTTCGGCGACCGGACGCTGTTCTCCGACGTGAATCTGCTGGTAGAGGGCGGCGAGCGCATTGCCCTGCTGGGGGACAACGGCACCGGAAAATCCACCTTTATCAAGTGCCTGCTGGGTGAGGAGGACTGTCAGGGGAAGATCCAGTTCGGCCCCACGGTGAAATGGGGATATCTGCCCCAGATCATCCACTTTGACCACCCGGAGCGGAGCCTCTACGACACCATGCTCTATGAGAAAAACTGCACGCCTCAGATGGCGAGAGACCGTCTCGGCGCGTTCCTGTTTCAGGGGGAAGACGTGTTCAAGACCGTGGGCAACCTGTCCGGCGGCGAGCAGTCCCGCCTGCGGCTGTGTATGCTGATGGACGAGAAGATCAACCTCCTGATTCTGGACGAGCCGACGAACCATCTGGACATTGCGTCCCGGGAGTGGGTGGAGGCTGCCATCGAGGAATTCGAGGGCGTGCTGCTGTTCGTCTCCCACGACCGGTATTTTATCGAAAAGTTTGCCGAACGCATCTGGCTGCTGGAGGACGGGAAAATCCGGGATTTCCCTTGCGGCTATCAGAAATACCGCTCCATTCTGGAGCATGAAGCCGCCGCAAAACCGGCCGTTTCCGCTGCGCCGAAGCCGAAAAAAGAGCGGGCAAAGGGCGGAACCAAAGACGCGGACAAGCTGGTGCGGCGGCTGGAGCGGGAGATCGAGAAGCAGGAGCAGGTCGTCGCCGACTTTGACCGGAAAATCGAAGCGGCATCCGCCGACTATCAGGAGCTGACCCGTCTGCTTGGCGAAAAGGAAGAAGCCGAAGCGGCGCTCATGGACCTGATGGAGCAGTGGGAACAGGTGCAGACGTGAAGAATGAAGCTTTGACGGTTGACACAGTTCGACACCCGGCCTATAATAGAAACGATTAAGAAAAAAGGAGCAACAGAATTATGAGTTCTTGTAACGGAAATTGTTCCGAATGCGGCTCTGATTGCGCCGATCGCAAGCCCGAGAGCCTGCTGGCGGAGCTGAACCCCAACGCCAGCGTGAAGAAGGTCATTGCCGTGGTCTCCGGCAAGGGCGGCGTGGGCAAATCCACGGTCACGTCCATGCTGGCTGTCGCCATGGCACGGAAGGGAAAGCGGGTCGGCGTTCTGGATGCCGACATCACCGGCCCCTCCGCACCCACCGCGTTCGGCGTCACGGAGTGTCAGGGCGCGGACGAACACGGCCTGTATCCGGCGCTGACCCGTACGGGTATTCAGGTAATGTCCATCAATCTGCTGCTGGACAACCCTGCCGACCCGGTGGTGTGGCGCGGTCCGGTCATCGCGGGCGCGGTGAAACAGTTCTGGACGGACGTTATCTGGGAGGACGTTGACTATTTGTTCGTTGACATGCCCCCCGGAACCGGCGACGTGCCCCTGACGGTGTTCCAGAGCCTGCCGGTGGACGGCGTCATCATCGTCACTTCCCCTCAGGATCTGGTGTCCATGATTGTGGCGAAAGCCGTGAAAATGGCGAACATGATGCACATTCCCGTGCTGGGCTTCGTGGAGAACTATTCCTACCTCCGCTGCCCGGACTGCGGCAAGAAGATCAGCGTCTTCGGCAAGAGCCATCTGGACGAAATTGCCGCCCAGTTCGATCTGCCGATTCTGGCACGCCTGCCCATCGACCCCGCCGTGGCGGAAGCCTACGACAACGGCCAGATGGAGACGGTGAACACGGAAGCACTGTCCGCGGCTGTGGAAGCTATTGAGAAGTAAAAAGAACCGCCTAGTAAATGGGCGGGGCATAAGACAGTTAACAGGCACAGCAGGATAATCTGCTGTGCCTGTCCTTGTATCATTGAATGCGAGCACCCCTTGCCTCTCCCTTTGGGAGAGGTGGCCGAGCGAGGACGGAGAGGGTAAGTAAGAGTGTAACGCCCTCTCAGTCACCTACGGTGACAGCTCTCCCAGAGGGAGAGCCAAGAGCTTGTACTCCATCGAACTGCTAGGGGGCTTTTTTACAGCAGTCCCAGATTTTGCTTCCATTTCAAAATGCGGGTGACGGAAGCGTTCAGCGCGTCAAAATCGATGCGGCCGTCCAGTACGGCGCTCAGCACGGCGTTGTACTGTTCCGCGTAATCCGTGGAGCAAAGCAGATCATTTCCCGCCTGAACGGCCAACACGGCGGCTTCGCCGGTGCCGTAGCGGTCGGTGATGGCCTCCATCACCAGATCGTCGGTCATGACCACGCCGTCAAAGCCCATGGTGTCCCGGAGATATTGATGGACCGCGGGGGAGAGGGAGGCGGGATAGTTCCCGTCCAGCGCTTGGACAATGTTGTGGCTGACCAGCACCGCACCACAGCCCGCGTCAATTCCGGCGGCGAAGGGGAGCAGATCGCTGCTTTCCAGTTCTTGCAGGGAGCGGCTGTCAACTGCCAGCCCGGTGTGGGTGTCGGCGTTGTCGCCGTAGCCGGGGAAGTGCTTCAGGACGCTGCCGACCTGGTAGGCGTTCATCAGCCTGACGGTTCCGGCGACAAACTCCCCGGTGGTTTCAGCGTCCTGCCCCAGCGAGCGCTGGTACATAAAGGCGCTTGGGTCTTCGGAAATATCACACACAGGCCCCAGATTGACATTGATCCCGAGAGATTGCAGCAGTTGACAGATATCTTCCTCATTGGAAAGCGCCTGAGTCAGCCCGCCGTCAGCAAAGGCTTCCCGTGGAGAGGGAAAGCGCTGGGGGTGGAAGGCGGGGTAGCGGCTGATTCTGGTGACGGTTCCGCCCTCCTCGTCCACGGCCAGCAGCAGGGGGATGCTGGCGGCGGCCTGATAGCCGGACAGTGTCTGCCGGAGGGAACTCGGCGTCTGACCTTCAAAATCCTCCCCGAACAGAACAAAGCCGCCCAGATGGTATGCCTGAATGTCGGTCAGCGCGGATTCAGCGTTACAGCGCGCCAGAAACAGCTGGCCGACCCGCTCCTCGATCGTCATGGAATCCAGAAGTTCCTGAATCGGGTCGGGGGGCGTCGTAGTAGCGGGGACAGTCGTTTCCGTGGGATCTGGTTGCGGGGCTTCGGTCATGGGCGTCGGGAGCGTCGGCTCCGACGTCTCAATGGGGGAAGCGGCGCAGCCGGTCAGAAAAAGCAGCATAAGTAAGATGGATAATCGTTTCATAGTTGTACCTCGAAATGTCGGGAATGCGAAGACGGCAAAAGTTCGTCTGGCAGACATTCTAGCACAACTGTCGAAAAAAGTCAAAAACCCTCCGCTTTCCAGCGGAGGGTAAAGTTTTGCTTATTACAAAGCCCAGCCAATTAAGAACCACAACAGCAGCAAAACAATGGCCAGGGGAATATACGCAGAAAGGGCGGCGGCGCTGACACAGATCACCGTACAGCCGAAGTATCCCAGCAGGAACACCACGCCGCAGATAATGCCGGAGGTGAACACGGCCTTGCTCAGCTGCTTGCCGATGATGTTGGAGAAAAAGAAGGTATACAGCGCGCCGAAAATGGGGTTGACTACCGTCAGAACCACGCTGAGAACAAGATTCAGCAGACCCATCAGCAGCGTGACCGCCAGAATGACCAGCAGAATGGTCGGCGCGTAAGTGACCAGCACGTTGGGAAGATAGGTCTTGAACGCCCAGTCCACCAGAATGTGCAGCACCATCGCGAATAACACGGTCAGAATCCGCAGGAAAAACCATCCCAGAGCGGAGTTTCCCCGGGGAATCAACGTGTCCAAGAGATTCACCAGAAATGCCAGAATCACCAGCGACAGAATTTCGCTGCACACAATGGTCAGCGGCGACCCCTGGAAGGGGATGATCAGCAGATGCTCTCCCGCAAACCGGACAAAGGGCAGGGGGGACAGCAGCGCATCCAACGACCACGGTTTGAAGGTGTAGACCACAATGGCCACCGCATAGATGAACAGAATGCCCATGGCCGCGGACAGGGAGTGGTTCAGGCTGGAGCGCTTGCCCAGAAAAACCTGCCCCATAAATCCCAGAATAAGGGACGCAGCGGCAAAAAACAGCATGAACTGCACCGTACTGCCCAAGCTGATCTCCGTCGGTATGTAAGATGCCGCGCCGGAAATCGCCTTTTCCAGATCGTCCGGCAGATAGGCGGAGGCGGCAGCAAGTACGTTCTCCACGTCGCCGGGAACATAGTCTGCGACGGCGGAGAGGGTAGAGCGTAAATCCATAGGAATGTCCTTTCCCTAAGGTCTATCTAAAGGAAAGCGGCCGCCAAAGTCTGGCGGCCGCGCACCGTTTGAAGATGAGATAAATTACTTGATCTCGGCCTCGGCGCCGGCTTCCTTCAGCTCGGCGACCAGCTTCTCGGCGTCTTCCTTGGAGATAGCTTCCTTCAGGGTCTTGGGGCAGTTGTCAACCAGATCCTTGGCGTCCTTCAGGCCCAGACCGGTAGCGGCACGGACAACCTTGATAACGCCCAGCTTGGAAGCGCCGGCGGACTTCAGGATGACGTCGAACTCGGTCTTCTCCTCGACCTCAGCAGCAGCGGAAGCAGCGGGAGCGGCAACAGCGGCGGCAGCGGCGGAAACGCCGAAAACCTCTTCCAGAGTGTGAACCAGTTCGGACAGCTCCAGAACGGTCAGTTCCTTAACCTGCTCAACCAGAGCAGTGACTTTTTCACTAGCCATGATAAATTTCCTCCTAAAATGATGTGTAGTTAGATGTTTGTGGGGTCACGCGATCAGGCTTCTGCTTCTGCAGGAGCGGAGCCGTCCTTCTGCATCCGGATCTGATCCAGAACGAAGGCCAAGCTGGAGATAGGCGCCAGGAAGGTACCCAGGACAGAAGCGACCAGAGCGCTCTTGCTGGGCAGCTCGCCGAAGCCGTTCAGCTGGTCAGCGGAAAGCACGGAGCCTTCCACAACGCCGCCCTTGATGGCCAGGGTCTTCAGCTTGTTCTTCTTGGCAAACTCGCAGACGATACGAGCAGGGGCGATGGGGTCGCCGGTGGTGGAAGCCATAGCGGTGGTGCCATTGAGAACCTCAGAGAAATCATAGCCGGCATTTTTAGCGGCGAAATTGGTCAGGGTGTTCTTAACGACGGCGTAATCCACGCCTGCTTCACGGAACTGCTTACGCAGCTCGGTATCCTGAGCGACCGTGATACCCTTGTAATCAACGAAGACGACGGAAGAGGCTTCCTTCACCTTGCTGGTCAGAGCATCGACAACGGCCTTCTTGCTCTCAAGAACCTTTGCGTTGGGCATAATTTTCACCTCCGAAAATAAAAAAGTCCTTCTGCCACAAGACAGAAAGACACGCAGAAATTTTGTATTCAGCGCACCTCGGCAGGACTTACGGATGACTCCACCTGCTGTCTCTGGCAACTGCTATATTCTAGCATGGGGGAGGGAAAATGTCAAGGGAAATTTGATGCATTTTTGAGAAAAAGCGGGAGGACACGCGCCCTCCCGCTTAGGGGTTCACGTTATGGAATGATTCATTCCACGTCTGCCTATGGTGTTTCATTCAGATTTGCTGGGGTAGGCAGGAACCAAATCCTCATGAGTAAACAGATCAATGACCCGCATGGACATCATTTCTCCCTGCCACGAATAGCTGAGATTCAGCGTCATGGATTCGTATTTCTCATAGACGTCTTTGGGTATGGTATAATGCCCTGCGGGCAGAGTTTTATGAAGCAACAAATCTTCTTGCTCACCATCGGCTGTTTCTGCAAGGATTCCAGCGGAAAAACCGTCTTGCACCAAATTCAAGGGAACATAGATAACGATGGTTGTCGGTACACCATCTGGTTCCTCAGGCCCTCCTGACGTTGAAAAATCGTCCAGAATCGGGGCGCCGCCCAGATACCACAGCTCTTTCGGAGGGGCACCGTCCTGACTGCGTACCGCATCCGTTGCATCCGGCACACTGGCCTGAACCTCGTTGCGACCGATGGCAAAACCAATGCCCAGCAGCAGAACCGCGGCCAGAATCAGGCCGATTATGGATAGGATTCTTCGTGATTTCATTGGAATACCCCCTTATTGCCTGTTTCAGGAAACGGTAAAACGCACCGCGTAAATCTGCGTGTCGTAGAAGTTCCGCATCAGAGGGTGCTTTTGGGATTCGTCGTAAGTATCCTTAATCCAGAGAACCACCTCGTATTCCCCGCTGGAAAGCTCCCCGTAAGGCTCCGTCCAATCGATGGTCAATTCAGTGACATCGTCTGTCTGAAGAGTGGCGTTCAGGGAAGGAGCGGCTTCAAAGCCGTCATTTCGCGTCAGATCTTCCCCGTTATAGGACACCAGCCAATAACTCTGAATTTCCGGCTGGCCGATCAGCTGCCCGCCGGACTGAGTACACCGAAGGGTCAAGCCGGTGGGGGAGACTTCCGTGATCTCAAAGGACAGTCCCCAATCCTCCCGGTCATATATATCCCCGGTTTCCTCATCGACAAAAAGGTGGCAGGGAAGTAAAATCACGTTCTTTTCGTAGATGACCATTTCGCTAATCAGACGCTGCTCACCGCTTGGAGATTCATAAATGTCATAAAGGAGCCGGAGATTGTAGTCGGGGTAGGCGAAGGTAAAATTGGTCAGGCCGTTCAGGGATTCACAGGTTTCCTCGCAGAATCCCTCCCGGGCGTCCAGCCGTGCGTTGCAGAAAATTTCTTCCTCGGTGATGAAGCCGTCCCGCAGTGCCTCATTCAGGGGCATACTCTGACCGCCAATATCAATGGTCACGCTGGTTATGTTAAAATTGTAAATCAGCTTCTCGCTGAAATTGCCGCCCAGCTCGTCGCTGGTATATTCAACGTAATCAGCATCGTCGTCGAAGCTGACAGAAAGACGCAGATGCCCCATGGAAGCGGGTTCCGTAGGTGTCTGGGTCGTGCTTACGGTGGCCGGGGCAAGGGATTTCTCATTTGCGCAGCCGGCACACAGCAGTAAAACCGCGGCCAGAATCAGGCTGATTATGGATAGGATTTTTCGTGATTTCATAGGAATACCTCACGCATTTTTATTTGCAGTTGAACAGGCAACGATCTCGTCCACAGTCGGCTGATCGACCACATCCAGATCAAACCACATATGATAAACAACCGCGTCTTTCTCAAAGAAAATATGACGGAAATGGGCCTTTTCACCGGTATCATCCGCGATTTTCGTCAGATTGATGGTGACGGATGGGTTTTCTTTCCCGCCGTAAAGGGCGATGAACTCAACGTTGTTTGTCTTATGGAACTCATTTTGCAGATATGTCATGATCTCGGTCGTGGAGTTTTCGTTGCTTAACAGCTTGGGCTTCAGGCTCGTTACCGTGATTCCGCCGATGATTGCGCCGCCCTCATCGGAGACAATATTGCAGCTTTCATCGGTCACATCGGAAAGGGAATATCCCTCCGGCGTGTTGAAGGAAAAGTCGGCCTGTTTGACTTCGGCAGCTTTTCCCGAACAGCCCGCCAGCACGACAAGCAGCAGGGAAAAGAGAATACAGGCAAATTTGTTCAAGCGCATTTTATCACACCCTTTCAAAACAACGCGCTGCCTGAATGGTTTGACTTGCGGGTATTTAACCGATTGAGGTCATGCTTTCCTGAAAATGGTAACAACATGATAACACATAATAAAAAATTTGTCAACAATATTTTTGATATAAAGGTATTGCGAAAACAAAAATACTGTATTATAATATACTATAAAGGGAGAGGGATGACATGGCAGCAGATAACGGACAGATGAGCTTTCGCCGGGGCGTGATGTCTCTGGTGATTTTAGGGTTGCTGAAAAAAGAAGATATGTATGGCTATCAGCTTGTGCAGGAAACAGAGCGGCAAAGCGGCGGACGGATCGTCACGCAGGAGGGTTCGCTGTATCCCGTGCTTTACAAGCTGGTAGACCAGGGGTTGATTTCTGACAGAAAAGTTTTGGTAGGCAAGCGAATGACACGTGTGTACTACCATTTGGAGCCTGCTGGTGAACAACGCCTGAAAGAACTGATTCGAGAATACGAAGAAGTCACAAATGGTGTATTACAGATTATAGAAGGATGTGATATGGATGGTATGGAATGTCCATCTTCTGCGGTATCTATGGGAAGTGCGCGAGGAACTGCCGGGCAACAGGAGACAGAAGAAACAAATCCTGTCCAGAGTGGAAGCCTCCGTCCGGGACTTTGTTACTGAAAATCCCAATGTGGACTATGCTGCCATTGAACAGCGGTTCGGGACGCCCCCGCAAATCGCGGCATCCTGTATTGAGGAAATGGATGCACAGGAGTTGACGCTGCAATTACGGATAAGGAAAACGATTGTGCGTATTGTAGCGGTGACTGCACTGATGGCTGTTTTGCTATGGGCTGGTGTGGTGATAACTGCACTGATAAGGCATGTAAAAGCAATGAACGGTTATCTCATTGTTGGAGAGGCCGAGATTATTAGTAGCACGGAATATACGCAGGGAAAATGACATGAAAAAGATTACTTGCTTTTTGTTGACTACGATACTTATGATGTGCTGGATGGCATTCCCCGGAAGTGCGGCGGAATGTAAACAGGAAATAATCCAATTTGAAGATGGAAGCTATGCTATTGTAGAAGTAACTACAAGCGGGGCACGGGCAGCCAAGAGTGTAAATGGCAGCAAACAATATACCTACTGCGATAGCGATGGTGTTGCGCAATGGAAAGCGGTATTGAATGGGTCATTTACATACACCGGAAGCACTGCTACGTGTACTAGTTCCAGCTGCTCAATTACCATCTATATTTCTGACTGGTACACAATTTCAAAAAATGCAAGTAAAAGTGGCAACGTGGCCTCCTGCTCGGTGACAATGGGAAAGAAAGTGCTGGGGGTAGTTGTGGATAAAATGTCAGCTAACCTTAGCCTGAAATGCGATGCCAACGGCAACCTCAGCTGAATAAACATAAAACCCCCGGATGCGAAAGCATCCGGGGGTTTACCATATCAGCTTACAGATACTTGGAAGTGGAAACCTTCACGCCGGGGCCCATGGTGGAAACCACGGTGCAGGAGCGGATATACTGGCCCTTCGCGGCGGCGGGCTTCGCCTTCACGACGGCCTTCAGCAGCGTGTCCATGTTCTCGGACAGCTTCTCGGTACCAAAGGACACCTTGCCGATGGGGCAGTGGATGATGTTGGTCTTGTCCAGACGGTACTCGACCTTACCGGCTTTGATCTCCTTGACGGCAGCGGCCACGTTGGGGGTCACGGTGCCGGCCTTGGGGGAGGGCATCAAGCCCTTGGGGCCCAGAACCTTACCGAGACGGCCAACAATGCCCATCATGTCGGGGGAAGCGACGACCACGTCGAACTCGAACCAGTTCTCCTTGGTGATCTTCTCCACCAGATCCATGCCGCCGACATAGTCAGCGCCGGCTTCCTTGGCTTCCTCAGCCTTGGCGTCCTTGGCGAAGACCAGAACGCGGCGGGTCTTACCGGTGCCGTTGGGCAGAACCACGGCGCCGCGGACCTGCTGGTCAGCGTGACGGGAGTCAACGCCCAGCTTGATGTGCAGCTCAACGGTCTCGTCGAACTTGGCGGAAGCACCCTTCACGACCAGATCCAGGGCTTCGGTGGGATCATACTGAACAGAGCGGTCGATCAGTTTGGCGCTCTGCTGATACTTTTTACCTCTAAACAATGTAATTATCCTCCTTATAGTGGTGATGCGGAAAAATCCTCCCACATTTCCGGGTCAGACTGCCCGGACAAGCAAATATCAATCGACGACGGTAACGCCCATGGAGCGGCAGGTACCGGCAACCTGGCTTTCGGCAGCCTCAAGCGTGGGGCAGTTCAGGTCAGGCATCTTGGTCTTGGCGATCTCGGCGATCTGCGCCTTGGTGATCGTGCCAACCTTGGTCTTGTTGGGAACGCCGGAACCCTTCTCCAGACCGATGGCCTTCATGATCAGCATGGGGGTCGGAGGAGTTTTGGTGATAAAGGTAAAGCTGCGGTCAGCGTAAACGGTGATGACGACGGGAATCTTGTAGCCCTCCATATCCTTGGTGCGGGCGTTGAATTCCTTGATGAAAGCGGCGATGTTGACGCCGTGCTGACCCAGAGCGGGGCCGACAGGGGGGGATGCGGTCGCCTTAGCGGCGTTGATCTGCAGTTTGATAATGCCAGTGACTTTCTGTGCCATAATAAGCACCTCCTGAATAAAATGTGGTAGTATGCGCTTGGGCGCATTTTTTGCGGGGCGCGTTCGCCCCTCCCACGTTCCGATCGAGAAATCGATCCGATGCGTTTACTGGGAAACGACCTCCACCTGGTCAAGCTCAAACTCGACGGAGGTCTCGCGGCCGAACATGGACACGACCACGTTCACCGCGTTGTTGTCAACGTCCACACTCTCGACCGTGCCGGTGAAGGAGGACAGGGGGCCGTCCAGAATCCGGACGGTATCGCCGACTGCGTAGTTCACGATAATCTCCTTCTTTTCCACGCCCATGGCGTAGACCTCTTCTTCGGTCAGAGGGGTGGGGTCGTTGCTGGAAGTGCCCACGAAGCCTGTTACTCCGCGGACGTTCCGGATGACATGCCAGGTGTCGTCACTGTAAACCATCTTCACCAGCACGTAGCCGGGGAAGACTTTGCGGTCATAGGTCTTGCTGGCGCCGGACTCGGTGATCTCGGTGACGGTCTCCAGAGGAATGGAGACGGCGAGGATCTGATCCTGCAGCGAGCGGGACTCCACGGTCTTCTCGATGGTGGCCTTTACAGTGTTTTCATAACCGGAATAGGTATGCACAACATACCATTTTGCAGTCTCTGCCATAACTTCGTACCTTAGTGGAACAGTCCGATCAGGGCGTCAATGCCGACCTGGGCAACGAAGTCGAACAGCCAGATGAACACGCCGACTGCCACGACGCAGCAGGCGACGATGGCGGTGTTCTTCAGCACCTGCTGGGGGGTGGGCCAAACGACCTTCTTCAGCTCGCTGCGCAGCTCGCGGAAGTACTTCTTGACCTTGCCCCAGGTTCTTTTGAACCAGTTTTCCTTTTTGACTTCAGCCATGATTCGGGCCTCCTTACTTGGTCTCGTTGTGAACGGTGTGCTTCTTGCAGAATCTGCAATACTTCTTCATCTCGAGACGGTCAGGGTCGTTCTTCTTGTTCTTCATGGTGTTGTAGTTTCTCTGCTTGCACTCAGAGCATCTCAAAGTGACTTTTACGCGCATAACGGCACCTCCTTAAATACTGCCTCCCTGTATCACCCCGCCCAGAGAAAATTTAGGAAACGGTCAACTACAAATTACCGCCCGGGGCTGAAAAAGGCGCACAAAAAAAGCCCTTTTTCACAGGTAAGGACATTCTATCATGGGGGGAGGGCAAAGTCAACTATTTTTTCTTCCATTTTTGGGGAAATTGTAGTATGATAGAGACAAAACAGTCAGGAGGAAATGAAAAATGAAAATTATGGGAATTGACTACGGCGACGCCCGCACCGGCGTTGCGATTTCCGATCTGCTATGTACGCTGGTCGGTTCCGCCACGGTGGTGCCCAGCCGCAATACGGAGAAGGCCATCGCTGACATCGTCCGTCTGGCACAGGAAAATCAGGTGGGGGAGATCGTGGTCGGCCTGCCCAAGAACATGGACGGCACCGAGGGCGTCCGGGCGGAGCTGTGCCGGGAATTTGCGGACAAGCTCGCTCAGGCTACCGGCCTGCCCGTGAGCATGTGGGACGAACGCCGAACCACAGTGGAAGCCCACAATATCCTGTCCCAGCACAATTATCACGGGAAAAAGCGGAAGGACACGGTGGACGCCGTGGCGGCATCGCTGATTCTGGAGGGGTATCTGGCGTATAAAAAGCGGAATGGCTGAGCTATGACTTTGGCTGGTAGCACAGTTCCCGAATCCCTGTCGCAAGGAGCAGGACGCCGAACAGCTTTTTGAGGATTTCCAGATCTATCCGGGTGCTGATGAGGGAAAAGACCGCCGCGGCGGCGCAGCCGGCGAGAATGGCGGGCAGGACTTTTCTGAGCGTTACCGCCCCCTGCTTCCAGCGGAGATAACAGGCAATCATGGCGGAGGGCAGGAAAAACAGCAGATTGATACCCCGGGCAGCGGTCTGGGGCATTTCCAGCACCAGCGTCAGCCACAGGATCAGCAGACTTCCGCCGCCGACCCCCAGCCCGGTGAGAAATCCCAGCACGGTGCCGACGATCAGCGCAACAGGCAGGCTTTCTAGCAACATAAATACCGGTATCCTCCCCACAAAATCAGAATGCCCAGACCCCGGTGAAGCCATTTGACCGGGATTTTCCGCCCCCACATGCCCGCCGCCCAGCCCCCGGCGGCACTGCCGAACAGGTATGGAAGGGCGTCCTGCCATGGAACCGTCCCCACGGCGGCGGAGACCGCCAGCGTCACCAGACAGACGGGCAGAATGATGGTGATGGAGGAGGGGAACACCTCGGATTCCTCCAGCGGCGTCAGAAGGGTCAGCAGGGGAACCAGCACCATGCCCCCGCCCGCACCGAACAGTCCGGCCACGGCGCCCGCCGCCAGACCGGAAAGCGCCATGCCCAGCCAGCTTTTCTTTTTCATAGCGAACACCACCCCTTGGAAGTTTTTCCATGGCGTGCGGTTTTATGCAGCTTCCGGAGAATGTGCGCTGGAGCGGCGAAAAAATGCCAATTTATAGTAGAAAAATTCATATCTTTCTGTTAGAATGATTTCAAGAGGTGAGATGAATGGCAACTGTTTTTGATTATCTGAAATGGCGCGGCGACCTGTCCTTCGCGCAGGACCCCCTGAATCCGGTGGACGGGCTGATCTTCTGTGCCCTCTCGTATATCCCCTTCGTCGGTCAGGCGGCGGAGACGCCCAATGAGCCAATCGCGCTGCGGGATGCCGCTGCGGATTTTCTGTCCCTGGACGACTATGAAAGCCGCGTCCGGGCAAAAAACGACGCGATGATGCTCCGCGCTGCCGCCGAGACGGCGCGGTTCGGCGGGTGCAAAATGGTGCTGTACCGGGATCAGTTCGCCCCGGAGGAGGAGACACAGTTTGCGGCCATGACGTTTCTGCTTCCCGACGACACGGCCTTCGTGGCCTTCCGGGGAACGGATCGGTCGCTGGTGGGCTGGAAGGAAGATTTCAACATGGCCTTCCAGGAGGCCGTCCCCGCCCAGCTGCTGGCGCAGGACTATGTCCGGGAGGTGGCGGCGGAGTACGTGATGCCGCTGCGTCTGGGCGGCCACTCCAAGGGCGGAAATCTGGCAGTTTTCGCCGCCGCAAGAAGCACGCCGGACATTCAGCAGCGGATTCTGGAGGTTTACAACAATGACGGCCCCGGCTTCACCGATTATCTCATGGGCGACCCCGGATATCTCGCCATGGTGCCGCGGATCAAGACCTACGTGCCCCAGTCCTCGGTGATCGGGATGCTGCTGGAGCATGAGGAACCCTACACCATTATCAAGAGCAATCAGGTGAGCGTATTGCAGCACGACCCATACTCGTGGGAAGTCATGGGGCCGAACTTTGTGCCGATGCAGTCCATCACGGCGGATTCCCAGTTCGTGAACCAGACCATCAAGGCATGGATCGCCTCCATGGATACGCAGGAGCGTAACCGTCTGGTGGACGCGCTGTTCGGGCTGCTGGGCACGGGCGGCATCGACAAGGCACTGGACATTTTCCATCCCCGGAACATCCGTACCTATATCAAGACCTTGGGCAACGACCCGGAGACGCGCCAAATCCTCTCCGCCGAATTCCAGAATCTGATGGAAGCGGCGAAGCGGACCCGGATGCAGCCGGGGGACGCAAAGACGCTCCCGGAGGGAAAATAAAGGAAATATTGCGGTTAAAAATCCGCTCTGGGCAAAAAGCCCGGGGCGGATTTTGTTATGCTTTGCCAATGGAGACGAGGGGAAGTGCAGTGCAGACTGTTCATTTCGCCAAAAGTTCCCAAAAATGAAAAAAACACTTTACAACTTTAGCGTGATGAAGTATAATGCAGCCATCAGACATCGACCAGATGCCAATTCAGAAAGGAAGAAAAGAATATGAAAAAGAGCATTGCATGGATTTTGACCGTTATCATGATGCTGGCGCTTCTGACCGGCTGCGGCAGCAAATCCGCGAAATCCGACACGGAGTACGTCAAGAAGAACGGAAAGCTCATCGTCGGCATTACCGACTATGAGCCGATGGACTACAAGGACGAGAACGGCGAGTGGACCGGCTTCGACGCCGAGTTTGCCCGGATGTTCGCCAAGGAGCTGGGCGTGGACTGCGAGTTCTTCGTCATCGCCGACTGGGGTCAGAAGTTCTTCGAGCTGGATTCCAAGAACATCGACGCCATCTGGAACGGCATGACCATCACCGACGAGGTGACCCTGAACACCAACTGCTCCAACCCCTACGTGGTCAACGCCCAGGTGGTCATCATGAAGGCCGACGTGGTTGGCAATTACACAAGCACCGACAGCCTGAAAGACCTGACATTCGCCGTGGAGAGCGGCTCCGCAGGTGAGGACGCCGTCAAGGATCTGGGCATCACCGATTACGTGGCGGTGCAGGATCAGACCAAGGCCGTCATGGAGGTTTCCGCCGGTACTGCCGACGCCTGCGTCGTGGACATCACGCTGGCCAACGCCATGACCGGTGAAGGCACCAACTACGATGACCTCGCTTCCGGCATCAGCCTCAGCTCTGAGGAGTATGGCGTAGGCTTCCGCAAGGAGTCCGACCTGACCGACGCCTTCAACAAGTTTATGGAAAAGTGCCTCGCCGACGGTTCCCTTCAGGCGCTGGCCGATAAGTACAGCCTGACGCTGGTCGGCTGATAGAATCCGATTAAAGTAAAAAAACAGGCGCCGGTGGCATCACCGGCGCCCGTTGGAGAGGGGTAGCCATTATGTTCCTTCCGGTGACAATGGAGCTGCTCAGAGGCTTCTGGGAAACCGTAAAAATCTTTTTCTTGACGCTGGCATTCTCCCTGCCGCTGGGACTGGTGGTGGCCTTCGGCTCCATGAGCCGGTTCTGCCCGCTGAAACGGCTGACACAGGGGTTCGTCTGGATCATTCGCGGCACGCCGCTGATGCTCCAGCTCATCGCGATTTTCTACGGCCCCGGTCTGCTTTTCGACATTCACATACTGGGACGGTTTGAAGCTGTTATTGTGGCTTTCGTCATCAATTATGCCTGCTATTTTTCGGAAATTTACCGCGGCGGCATCGAGAGCGTTCCCCGGGGGCAGTATGAGGCCGGACAGGTGCTGGGCATGACCAAGAGCCAGATTTTCTTTAAGGTCGTGCTTTTGCAGGTGGTCAAGCGCATTCTCGCGCCCATGGGCAACGAGTTTATCACTCTGGTGAAGGACACCGCACTGGCGCGGATCATTGCCATTTACGAGATCGTCTACGTGGGCGAATCTTACATTAAAAAGGGGCTGGCTTGGCCTCTGTTCTACACCGCGGCGTTCTATCTGGTGTTCAACGGCGTCCTGACGGTGCTGTTTGCGAAGCTGGAAAAGAAACTGAACTATTTCAGGGGTTGAGAGTATGCCGATTCTGGAAGTAAAAAATATCAAAAAAGGCTTCGGCGACACCGATGTGCTCAAGGGTGTCGGCTTTTCCATGGAGCGGGGGCAGGTGCTAGCCATCATCGGCTCCTCGGGAAGCGGAAAAACCACGCTGCTGCGGTGCCTGAATTTTCTGGAGACCCCGGACGAGGGGGAGATCTGGGTAAACGGAAAGCTGCTGACGGGGGAGAACCTGTCTGACGATCAGATTCGTCAGAACAGGCTCCACTTTGGACTGGTTTTCCAGAATTTCAACCTGTTTCCCCAATATACGGCGCTGGAAAATATCATGCTTGCGCCAAGCCTCCTGAAAAAGGGGACCCCGGCGCAGATTCGGGAGACTGCCATGTCCCTGCTGGGCCGGGTGGGACTGTCTCACAAGGCGGATTCTTACCCCTACCAGCTGTCCGGCGGTCAGCAGCAGCGGGTTGCCATTGCCCGTGCGCTGGCCTTGCAGCCGGAGGTGCTGTGCTTTGACGAGCCGACCAGCGCTCTCGACCCGGAGCTGACGGGGGAGGTATTGAAGGTCATCCGGAGTCTGAAGGGCAGGGACAACACCATGGTGGTAGTGACCCACGAAATGGAGTTCGCCCGTTCCGTGGCGGACGTGGTGATCTACATGGCCGACGGCGTGATCGAGGAATTCGGCACGCCGGAGGAGGTTTTCGGCAATCCCAGAAGCGAAAAAACCCGGAATTTCCTGCAAGGCGCCCAGAACGCCCGGGACGGTCTGGCATAGACGCACAGGTTCATTGAAATTTCTTCCTACAATATAAAAGGACACGCCCTGCCAGCACGGCAGAGCGTGTCTTTTCGTCGTATGGTAAAGAACCGGATAGCAGATTATAGAACTTTTTCGCCCATGGTTTCTTCGCAAATCCTGATAGTATCGTTTAATACTATTTCCTGATTAAAATCTTTGATTTTAATCAGGAAGGCATCGCCTAATGGCGCTGCCAGTTTTGTGATTTATAAGGAAAGAA
>JABLTM010009101.1_pt1 | contig 69367 bp, 76 predicted proteins | sample 7160121 | NCBI WGS metagenome assembly JABLTM01 (sample SAMN14651224, study PRJNA627086) | human gut metagenome | isolation source: feces | host: Homo sapiens
GGAACGCGGTCAACGTTTATCGTCCGCTGAGTGAAGATATCCGCTTTGGAAAACCGCTGTTTCCCGTCCGGGAGTTCCTCGACATTTTCAATCGAGGTCAGCCGCGGCGCGCGGATATCGTCTGCAAATGCGCTGATATTTGTGCGGCTGTTGAGGTGTCCGTGTTTCTTTATAAAGCCGTCGTATGCGTTATTCAGGCGGCTTTGGAGTGCTTTCAGCTCATCGTCGGAACACCCTTTCTTCTGCGCGTCGGTCACTTCGTTCAGCCGGTCGAGTATGCCGCACATGGCTTTAATGCGCGGTTCGGAACTGCCCGTAAATGGCACTGCACTGCGGTTTTCCGCATAGTACAGCGAACCTCCGCTGACGTAATATGTGTACGGAGTCACGCCGTCCGGGATATCTCCGTATTCTTCTTTCGGTAATTCATCATCTATGGTCGGCTCGGCGGAAATATGCCCGTCAAGTCTGCTAATGGCTTCGGAAAGCCGTTCGGCGGTATTGCCGTCTGATTTTATCGTGCGCGTATTTCCGAATCTTCCCGACACGATTTCCGGAGTTCCAAGCACCATTTCGGGATTCTGCCGGAAGTAGCGATTTTCCTGAAATACGCTTGCTTCGCCGTAAACTCGCTCGGAACGCACCCAATCCAGATTGCGGTCATTCTTGTGCTCAAATTCTAGCTTCTGAAAGAAAAGAATATCCGTGACTGTCTGCGTTCCGGCTGTGCGGAATGCGTCCTCCGGGAGCCTTACACCACCGAGGAAATCCGCCTTTCCGGACAGCTCACGCCGGAATGAATCATCGTACTTATCCATAGTTCCGGCGGAAGTGATAAGCGCCATTATTCCGCCGGGTTTCAGCTTGTCGATTGACTTTGCGAAGAAGTAATCATGGATAAGGTATTCGTCATATTCCGGATCGTAGGGCTTGAAATCCCCGAACGGCACGTTTCCGATAATCACATCAAATGTGCCGTTTTCGAACTTAGTACGCTCAAATCCACGGTTCTGTATTTTCGCTTCGGGGTAGAGTTCCTTTGCTATACGCGCGGTCAGGCTGTCGAGTTCAACGCCGTATAAACGGCTGTTTTCCGCCATTTCCGCCGGGAGATTCCCGAAGAAATTACCCGTTCCCATTGCCGGGTCGAGTATCTCGCCGCCTGTAAATCCCATGTTTTCAAGCGCCGTGTAAATGCTCTTTATGATATACGGCTCGGTGTAAAATGCGGTGAGCGTGCTTTCACGGGCGGCGGAATATTCCTTGTCCGTGAGAAGGTCTTTCAATTCGGCATACTCTCGGCTCCAGTTTTCTTTAGTGCCGTCGAAGGCGTCTGCAATGCCGCCCCAGCCGCTGTAATGAACAAGTATGTCCTGCTCCTCGGCGGTCGCATGGCGGTGTTCTGATTCGATTTGTTTCAGCGTTTTTATGGCTGTTACATTTGCAGAGTACTTTGCTTTCGGACCGGTGGGGTATGCGAAATTTTCGGGGAAGCGGTAGTTGCCAACCGGCGGTACTGTTTGAACAACGGTACTGCGCTCAATATTTTCCTGTGGAACAGGTGCATCACGGTGAGGCACCTCTGTGTCATCGTGATACGGCTGCATATCTTTTTCGCGAAGATATGAGTATATTTCGCTGGCACCATCGTTATGTGAAAACTGATGGACGAAAATATCAGCGCCGGCTTTTTCACTGTCTGCGATGAGTGCATAAGCACTTTCGTCACCAATATACGATAATCTGTAATTGCCGAGTTTTAGGTCAGACGCATTATCTACCGGGTAGAGCAGCGCAGTCTTTTCTTTTTCAGAAATTCTTATTTCCTTGTGTTCTTCAATATCCCGAATAAAGAAATCGGGAATGTCTGAATTATCATTGACTGAAAAATCAGCTGCCTCATCGTGAGGCAGTGCCTTTTCTTCTTCAGAGAGATAGACCAGATCGTCAAAAGCGAGATTTTTCAAGGCAATCTCATTCATCTCATCTAAAGAATCATACTGTTCCTCACGGGCAGTTGCATTGCCGTACTCAGTTATTATGCGGTAATTCACAAGATCCGCATATACACCGATAATAGTGTCGGTATCCTCATCGGTAGTATATGCAAGATCAACGTGGGTCAGGTCGTCAAAGTCGGCAGTGCTGCCGTATTCCGTTTCGCAGAAATCATTGATATATTCAATGGTTGCTTCCATTGCTCCAGAAGAAGCTGCCTCATCATGAGGCAGTTCATCGTGATACTTTTCAAGTTCATCTGAGATAGCTTTCTTCAGCTCCTCGGCAACGTGTTTATACCCGAACCTGTCGAGAAAATCAATTACGCCGCCATAGCCATCGCCGATGTCCTGACGTTCGCTGTAAGATGTGCCATTTGGCATATTTACGGTAAAATGAGTTTTGGCATATCCCTGATGGTGAACTTTCAGCTCACCTTTTTCGCGCGCAGCGTGAAGTTTATCAATATCGCCGCCGAATGCTTTAAGCTCCTGCTGACGTTTGGACACCCAATCTGTATCCTCACGCTTCATTATAGTATCAAATTCAAGGACGGAGTAAGTTTTACCTTCCTCAAATGCTGGACTTTCACTCCACTCGCAGGTGATAGTAGGCACCTTTTCCAAGATGTCCTTTTCTGTAGGTTCAGCTATTCCTATTGATATATCAGAATTTTCTTCTTCAAAATTATCAAAGGTCAGCTGAGCACTGGTTTCTTCTGAAAAAGCTGCTACATTATTGTCATATAGGTGATCACGTTGTTCTATATTGAAAAGATACCCGAAAACCTGCGCCGTGATTTCGTCCGTCCACTTATCCTCGGAGATTTCACCAGAATTGAGAAACTCCGTGATTTCTTCTTCCGGGAATCCCAGTCCGGGGTTATGCCCGGTATGGTTCGTAAGCTGAGTTACCAGTTCCGAAGCTGAATCCCGGCAGAGGCTGCGAAACTTCGGATAGCCGGATTCAGCTGTGAGAGTTCGTGCGGCTTCCGCTGCGGTGCTCCAGTCGTTGAAACAATAGGGAGCATTCACGGAACTGCGCTCGATTTTCTGATATTCCTCCTTGACGTGCGGCTGAGCACGAATATACTCTTCCGCATAAGTGGCGAACAGTTCAGGTGTGAGCCTGATCTGAATATCCAGTCCGGTGCGCTTAATATCCTTGCGGATAGATTGAAGCCGGCTATTTTCAAAACAGTGCTGATACTCATAGTGAATTGCAAAATGCTCTGCGTCAAACTGCGTATAACGGCGGGCTGATTCAATATCCTTTTCGGTAATGTATCGTCCCTCGTCAACAGCCTTTCGGATTGCCTTTGCAACGACCTTCCAGCCAAATCTGACAGTTTGTTCATTGCCGTTATTTCCGAGGATCAACGCAAGTCCCTTACCGTCATGATTTGAGAACTTGACGATTCCGCTGCGAGAACCGCCGCCGATTCCGTATTCATTTTTCAGAAACTTCGCAAACTCGTCATTGGTAGGGGAGTTATCCGAAATGTACTCTGTTATGCGAAATTTTCCTCCTGCTGAGTGATTTCCGTGCAGGATCTCATCTTCAAGCAGCTTCTGGGCATATTCACTTTTTGAGTCGATTTCTTCGGGTCTGTCTGAAAAAACAGAAATGGCATCTGTTTCATCAGATACCATCTCGTTATCTTCATTTAACTCTTCGTCATCATACTCAGACGAATATCCTTGATCTTCATCAGCTGTCCACGGCTCCTGACTTCCTCCGCCAGCCAGGTCACGCTCGTCCGAATCGAATCCCACGCTGCTTCCTGAGCCGCTATATCTATTTCCGTCCTCTGCTGTGCGCTCTCCGTGTAAGTCTGGCTGAGCTGCGCCTTCTTCATCAGAGTACGTGTTGTGCGGTTCCTGGCGCTCTCTGCTTTCCGTCCAATCTCCTTCCAGATTCTCAGATACAGCCCGCTCATGTTCACCAGGTCGAGCGCTGTCGGATCCATTTCGTTCATCATATCGACCGCCTTGCGCTCCAGCGGCGTCATGTCCTTCCTTCCATAATTCCGGAATTTCGGGTTCAGCAGTCCGTTCCTGTCTTCCTCGTAGGGGATATCGTAAATGTCTTCCGCATACTCCAGCTTCATAACGCTCATATTCTTTCCTCCTAACAGTCCGGTCAACGTCCCGCAGCACTTCCTGCGCCAGTGCGGTTGCAGCATTTCCGACTTCGACAATGGACAGGTCGCTGTTAAACTTTACAGCGTCCGAAAAGTCGTAATCAGCTTCTATGCCACATCTTGTCATGCAAATGCACTCCGCACTCAGGCGTATGAAATTTGCTATGCGAGGGTCGATTGCCATTGAATTATTTAGTTTGCTATCATAATTATACACTATATCTATGTTTTTGTCAAGGCTTTTCTTTAAAAAATCTTCAAAAGATACAGCATTTTCAGCATTTTCGGCGTTGAACTTTCCAACGATACCATCAGCCATACGTTCAGAAAGCTTCCATTTTGCATTGTAAGCCGTGCCATAGGTTTGGGTCACGTCAAAGAGGTACATCAGTTCTGTGTTATTGCGATCCATGAAAATAGCAGTAGAACGTTCACCGTGTCTGACATATCTTCCCACATTGTTCCACTGGGCAAGAGTACCGCACATAACTGCTTTTGGATTCTGCTCAGTAAGGAGCATAGCGGCGCAGAAGTTCAGACGCCAGAAGTTTGAAGTAAGCCGCAGAGTGTTCTGCCACACCTGCGGATCGCGAAGCTGAGATAATTTATAGTCATATATCTTGGCAATCTCGTTAAATCTTGACATCATGTTCCTCCGTGAAATATCTGCGTATAGCAGCAGACACTATTTCTGTAAGTTCTTCCGCTGTTTTTCCTTCCATAAATTCCGCCACGATCTCAGCCGGTATTGCTATTTTTATGGGTGGCTTGGGTTTGAGGATCTTGGTGATTACAGCAGGAGTTAAATTGGATTCGCCATGCAGCTCTTTTATGTTGGTGCCGGTGAGCTTCATCTCCGGGTGCTGAGCCAGAACATTTATGATCGCACCCTGCACGTCTGTGCTAAGGTCTGCAAGCATTTCAGCCGCAGCTATGTTAATTACGCCGTTATCAAGCATGACCAGAAAATCCTGCTTCAGTGCATTGAGATGTGCGTACTTCTGAGCCTGTTCATGTGACAAATGAAGTTCAGATTCCGCTTTATCTCCGAGAACTGCGGCGGTTCTTATCTGCTCCGAAAGTAGCAGCGTTGAATATCTGCTGCGATTGCTCTCGACTACAATGCGTTCTGAATATTCATCGGTTATCAGATCGTTGCTGCCAATTCGGCACGGAACTTTGGTCCACATGAGCTGTTCTGCAGCTGCTCTGCGCCGATTTCCGGACAAGATCTCATACTCGCCATTACCAGCTGACCGTACAAGCAGCGGCTCGGTAATGCCAATCCTTGATATGTCCGATTTAAGGTCAGTGAGATCGCCGGCATTGGTGAATATCGGGCGGCGGAAAGGAAGAAGCCGTTCCAGTTCAATATTGTACGCCTTTTCATCAGTAAAACACTTTTGGATTATTTCGTCGAGCGTTTCACCGTAACGTTCTTCTGCCATTTCTTCTTTCGGTTCATCTTCGGCAACTGAGGAGGAAACGGAGTAGCCGTCATCAGGCAACGGCAGCGGATCTACTACATCATCTTCAAGAGGAACATAAATTTCAGTGTCAGCAGTCGGTTCTTCAGCAGGAACAACACGCTTAACTGTGGCTTCCGGTGCGATGTTATCTTCCGCTTCCTCTGTTTCGCGCTGTTTCCTTGCCATTCTTCTAAGTGCATTCAGATCCATGTGATATCCTCCGTATCCGATAAGTATCCATATCTAATAAGTTCAGCCAGCCCGGCTGCGATAATTGATTGATCTACTACAAGAAATCCATCGTTAAGCACCAGGCAGCTAAATACATACTGTGCATTCAAGCTTAGTCTACTATCTTCAAGAGGACTGCACTGTATATCTATCATTTTTGAACTACCTCATATAATCGTATTGGAGCGCAGCAGCGGAGTTTACCGCCTATGCACATATTGTGGGGCATGGCGAACCATGCCCCAAAAGGAGAAGTATATATAAACCCCTGTGGCTGGGGAGAGTTATAAACTAAATAGCGAATGGAGTTATTATAGCTCCTGTTCTTCGTCCTCGTCCTCATCATCATTTAAAATATTATCGCTTGTTTCCTGCTGGGTTTCAAGATACATCTTACGCCATTCTGAAAGAAAATCAGATTTCTGCAGGCAGAAGTAGAAGAATTCAGATATCTCGTCATTGGTAAGCTCATCGCCGATTATCTCAGTGACTTCCTTACGCTGCAGCGTGATTTTCTTCGCATACTGATTAGGCGAGGATTTCTTCTTTTCGGTATTCTGCTTAACCGGCTCCTGCGTAGATTTTTTATCACTCTTTTCAGCAGGTTTAGGAGTTTCATCGTATAGTTCGATGATATCACTTTCAGATACAAATTTGAGATATGCAAGCTCTTCTGCCTGTTCAGCGGTTATTTTCCGATCAGGAAAGTTATTGAGATACGACGCTATGCCTCTCTGACTTTCGTCAGGCATTCCCGAAAAAGAAACAGCCGGCATGAGATTGATCCTGCCGGAATCCAGCAAATTCATAAGTTCCGGGACAAGCCTTGAGCAGGCTATGTACCGCTGAACTGTCGCACGCCCCTCGCCGTACTTCTCAGCAATGGCAGCCGTTGAACGTGGGCTTCCCAGTGCTATCAGCGCTTCGTGCTGTGCCTTGTAAGCATATGCACGTTCAGAGGGGAGCAGTTCAGTCCTCTGGCAGAGGTTCGTGTCAGCCATCATGAGTTTAGCGCGGTTCTCATCGACATCCTTGATAACGCTTGGAATATTGGTTATGCCGGCAATTTTGCAGGCTTCAACGCGGTTGTGTCCGGCGATGATACGGTATTTTCCGTTGTCAAGCGGGCAAACAATGATAGGCGAAAGCAGTCCGTTTTCCTTTATGGACTCAGCCAGTTCATGCAGTTTAAATTCGCTGTACATTTTGAACGGCTGATTTTCCCATGGGACGAGCTGATTTATAGGTATTTCTTTTTCGGTATTCTGAACAGCATTGTCAGATTTGAGGAAGTCCGTCATGTGAAGTTTGCCGGTGTTGCTTGATGTTCCTAAATTAAAGCCCATTATATAGCCTCCTTGCTGAGTATCTCGGTAACAAGCTCTCTGTACTGTCCGCCAAGTACGCTGTTTTTCTTGGATATAAGCGATTTCTGCTCAGCGGTGCTGTTTGCGGCTTCGATACGCTTGCTGATAGTAGTTTCATAAACCAGACCTCCATAGCGTTCCTTTAAGGCTTTATCCACTGCCTGTGCCATCTGGGTGTTGTCGGTCATAGTTTCAAGTATGCCGCATATTTCAAGGTTGGGATTAATGTTATCCTTTACCAGATTGAAGATATCCTCAAACTGGACTATGCCGTTGAGCGCAAATTTCTGCACCTGCACCGGAATAATTACACCGTCCGCTGCTGCAAGCGCATTCGTTACCAGTATTCCCAGCGAAGGGAGGCAGTCAATAAGTATGTAGTCATACTCGGCTGTCTTTTCATCAGATAACAGCGCTTTGCGGAGTATCTGCTCCCTGCACATTGTCTGAGCCAGGAACATATCAGCAGTCGCAAGAGAAATATCAGCCGGTATGTAATCTATGCTCTCGCTTTTCGCGGTCACAATACACTCTGAGATTTTTGCCTGCCCCTTGAGTACGTCTACCATCGTCTTGGAGCCGGTGAAGTCATAGCCAAGATAGTCGCTAAGATTGCCCTGCGGGTCAAGATCGATACAGAGTACCTTTTTGCCCTGTTCAGCAAGTCCGGCGGCAATGTTTACAACGGTCGTGGTCTTACCTACGCCACCTTTCTGGTTTGCGATTGCGATGATTTTTCTTGTCATAATGTAGTCCTCCTGCCATTTCGGCAACATTTTATTTCCGTCCTTGAATATATAAGGCATAGGCAGGGCGGAAGGACTTACCGCCCATCGGGGAGCTACCCCGCTATGCCCGTCAACTCCTTTCGGAGGTCAACGCTTGTTCATATCGTGATTGACCCGGGACTTCCAGTAGCTGTTGAGCGTCAGCCGGGAATTGTACAGCGCCGTTATCAGGTAACTGCGGATATTCCGGACATCACTGATGTTGTTGTCCATTGCTTCAAGAATATATTCAATGTGACTGCTGTTGAGTTTCAGAAACACGCTTTTCACAATGTCATGTGGTATGTCCTCTCCGTTTACCCGTATTGTTGGTTTTGTGGAGCACACTGTATCAACGATAATGTCTATCAATTCGAGAATGGTTTCTTTCTTTTCGGGATTCTGCTGAATAAGAAAATCACATTCGGTGTTATCACGGATAATCCGAGAGTAGTCCGAACGTTTGTCGATATCTTCGGATTGATTGATAGGATTGATTAACTTAGGTTTTATTTCTTTAGTTTTATATATAGAGCAGTTCGGCGGTTTTGTGAAATCTTGTTCTTCCTTTTCGTTAGAACAAGTTGTAACGTTTGGGGAAAACAAGTTGTGCGCTTTTGTCACAACTGGAGCGCTGCCGTCCGATGTGCAGTTTGGCTCTGTTATGCCATTTGTCACTGATTCGCTTTGCTTTACTGTTCCGTCCAGTTGTGCGCTTTTGTCACAACTGGATTTACTGCCGTTTGAAAGGATCCCGGCAAGCAGCTCCGTGTCATCATTGATACAGAAGTAACGCTTTGCAGGCATACCCTGTACCTTGCACTGAATAAGCCCGGATTTGATAAGCGTTTCGATGCAGCGGCGCTGCTGTCTGGCTGACAGAGCGGTGGATTCTTCCAGGTCCTCCACGGTTGAATAGAACCAGTCACCGTCAGTAAGCAGTCCATGCTGATCATAATAAGCATACTTGGAAAGCAACGCTCCGTATACTACGGCTTCCGCCAGTCCGATTGCATGGGCAAGCTGACGATTTATCGACATTGTGTTGTCAGGGTTAAGAAGCTTGAAGATAGCTTTCATGCGCTACCTCCTTTGCTTCGGAGAGTTATATTTCATGGTGTCCTCCGTTTTCTGTTCTCCGATGGAATACAAGCATAGCAAGGGACGGTGGAGAACGCTACCGTCCCGAGGGTTCGCGGTTCCCGCTATGCCGTTGGTGCCGTTCGCAGGGAGTTACCCGTTAAACAGCATATAAAAACAGGCGCATTTCAGAAATAATGCGCCTGTTTGGTATATTGAAAATGGAATCCCAATCAATCTGTTTCCTTAAGCAGCTCATTTATGGAAATTCCAAACACTTTTGCTATTGCATGAAGTTCGGTGTCGATTATGAAGCGTTCGCCGCTTTCCATTCGCTGCACTGCATTCTTGTCAATGACAAGTCCATGACTGCGGAGCCTGTCGGCTACTTCACGCTGGCTTATTCCCAGTGCCTTGCGCCGGTTATGAATTGCAATGCCAGCAATATTATTTCTTCCGGATTCTGTACGATTTCCAAACATTTTTATATTCCTTTCATTATTGTAATAGTGGATATGTTTACTGTGATCTGCCAAATATGCATTTGAAGCAATGCAGCGTTGCAAAGCAGTCTGCAAGGCTGTTGTGAGCAGACATTGTTATGCTGTTCCAATCGAAATGGTAGTACGCGGCGCAGGTCGTGAGCTTCTGCCATTTATATTCACCGAAGTAGTCGCTCCACTCTCCATAGATTTCTGCGAAAATCGGCATTATATCAACGATTTCAGCTCTTTGGGGGATAATCAATCCAACAGCCGTTATGAAGTCCGCGTCAAAAGATGTATTGTAGCCAATAATCGTATCTGCGGAGTTTAGTATCCGCTGAATCTCAGCTGCTTTCTCAGCAATGCTCGGTGCGTTCGCAACAATATCTGGAGAGATATTATTTACAGCCTGCGCTGCGCTCCACGACCTGTGCAGTGGATGGAAATAGCTGTCGAACAGCTTCTTACCGCTTTCGCTGATTATGGAAAGCTGCAAGATTTCATCTTCTCCTGCACATAAGCCTGTTGTTTCTGTATCTATCACGATACCGCCCGATGTTTCAGCAGGGAGCTCAACAGACTGGGTAATAGTAAGAACTTTTTCTCGCTGCTCGTCCAATGCAAGGAGCAGTCGAGCCTGTTCCTTTTCTTGTTCTCGTTCACGTCTGAGCTTTGCTCTGCGTTTGGCGGCTTGGGCTGCCTTACGTTCGCGTTCTGGCTTAAAATATTCTGCCAGCTCATCAGAACTTGCAGCTCTGACTTCCTCTGGCAGAAGATAGCGGGGAAGAGTACTGACCGAGCCAGTAGAAAATCGAGAGGGACGGAGTTTCTTGCCACAGTCCTCGGACACCGGAAGATATCCTGCTTTTGCCCACTGGCGTTCGGTTTTCAGTTCGTCTTTAAAATCCTGAAAAGATAATAAAATCGACTTTGAGCTTTGCCATCTTTCGCTCTTCATGATGCACCTCCTATAGAAAAAGGCTGGACCATTAATCCAGCCTTTTTGAAATTAGATTATCTTGAATTGATCCAATGCCTCGGCAGCTCGACGATCCGCGAATTGCATCGAATGCGTATATGTGTTGCACGTCGTTGTTAGCATACTATGACCTAACCGACATGATACCTCTTTCATCGAAGTACCTAAACTAATCAGCATAGAAGCATATGTGTGCCGGAGAACATGAGGAGTAAACCTAGGTATTGATGGATTACTGTCGCAAAATTTACGACACCATATTGTGAGAGTATCTGGATGAATTGGCTTACCGTCATCTTGGCAAAACAGCTTCCTGTTTAGCAGAAGATTACTTCTCACATTATAATTATCTTGATACCATTGTTTGTAATCAAGAATTATACTTTTTACCCAGGGGCTAATAAGAAATGTTCTATAGGAAGATTCAGTTTTAGGCTGCTTCTGGAAAACACCACTTTCTGGTGTATAAAGAATTGCTCTTCGTATCGTCAGAAGATCTTTTTCTTCTTGTAGATCTCCAAATTCCAATCCAGCAACTTCGCCGCGCCGTATTCCGGTCAGTACCATGAGGAGTATAGCGGTTCTCATTCTTATATCAATCTCTCGATCAAGCGTAAGAATTGATATCAGTTTTTGAAAATCGCTGCACTGCAATATTGCAACCTCATGTTTTGTTACTTTTGGTGCTTTCATTCTATCTTTGCAAGCTGGATTTGATGGAATCAATTGATCCCTGACTGCCTGCTGCAAAATAACAGAAATAAGTCGGTAATGGTGTAATATGGTTTTTTCGGATAAGCATTTTCCGGTGCGTTTATTTACACCGTATTGGGATATCTTCCCAAGGAATTGCCGCAAATGATACGGCTGTATGTCTTTAAGCGGAATATGTCCTATTCCCATATTGATTCTTTTCAGTAAATCGCGATACCTGGATATTGTCTTAACAGCAAGTATGCTGGTATTTTCTTCTATCCACACATCTGCATATTCTGAGAAAGTGGAATTGGAATCAAAACAATATTCTGCTGGTATTTCTGTTGGAACATAATATAAGTTTGTGCTTGGTGCGTCCATATTAATTTGGTAACCCCTTCTTTACTAATTAATATAGCAGCTGCTATTTAGAATTATATCACTATCCAATGTAAATGTCAATTTTTGCAGGGAAAAACTCATAACCCGAAGGTCGTCAGTTCGAATCTGGCTCCCGCAACCACTTGTAAAGCCTTTATTCATGCGGTTTCGCTGAATAAAGGCTTTTCGTTTTATATGCCCTAGATACGGTTTTATAGCAGTTTTTATAGCAGTTGTATTCCTCAGACCTGATTACAGCACGGTTTACGCCCTCTTGATCCTTTCAGGAGGGCGTTTTCTCTTTATTCACCAAAAACTCAGCCTGATAGTTGTGCATTTTTATTCCTTTATTTGCCACTGCCATTCCCCGCTCTACCCGCCCCACACGGCTAGTCTTTTCTTTTTCCGGTAAGGCTGATCGATGTTTTCGTAAACAGCGTTCATGTTTATGATGATAAAATCATCGTGCTGTTCAACTACAAGGACGGCGAAAAGTGCATCAGCCTTGACGAACTCGGTGATAAAGAAAAAAGCCGAACACTCAAAATAAGTGTTCGACTTTAATTAAGTCTGGTGACCCATCCGGGAATCGAACCCGGGACACCCTGATTAAAAGTCAACGTAAAATTATGCCTGTAAATGGCTCTGCTATGCGGTTTCGGTGTCTGAATTGACACCCCCTTTGACACCCCTAGCTAAATAATCGTTGAGCTTTTCCATGCTTCTATTTTGGTGTTCCGAATCGAGATGAGTGTAAATATCCATAGTCACCTTTATGTCAGAATGCCCCGCCTGCTGCTTTGCTGTGAGCACGTCAACACCGGCTAAGTACATATTCGTAATGAACGTATGCCGCAGCCAGTGAGCCGTAATTCGGGGAATCATGAACGGTATATTTTCCGGGTCGAAGCGTGTTCCAGGGCGGTGCAGTATGGTCACGTCAACGTCCGGATGTTTTTCGTGGTATCTTTTCTGATATTCTAGATTGTGCTCAAAATCTCCGTATCGGACGTTCAGCTCCGCGAGGTAGCTTTCCCAGAGCTTGCGCCACGCGGTTTCTGTCATGAGATTCCCGCTTGCGGCGGGGCAGACCAGAAATGTCGTCTGAGGTTGTTCACGCAGGAAGTCAGCCAGCCTGTCGGGGATATACACCGTTCTCATTGCCGCGTCAGTTTTGCCGCAGTTCTTCACCCCGGGCTTGCCGGATTTCATTTCGACCGCCTTGTTGATAGTGATTGTCTTTGCTTCAATGTCGATGTCCCGCCATGTCAGTGCAAGGAGTTCGCCCCGTCTAAGCCCCGCGCACATCATTATCATCGCGGGGAGCTGTGCGCGGTGCGGGGTGTTGTAAATCCATTCCTGCTGAGCTGCGGTCAGTGCTTGCCGCTTTTCCGGCTCTCTCTGCGCCTTGGGAAGCTTCACGCGGGAAAATGGGTTATACTCTATTACCCGGTTATCTACCGCCATATCGAGGATTTCACGGGCAATATCGCGCGTGATTTTCAGAGTTCGCTCGGAGTAGAACTTGCCGCTCTGATTCTTTTCCAGCGACATATCTATCAGCAGACTCTGCAGATCCATTGCGCGGAGTTTAGATACTTTCACGTTTTCGAGATCTGCGAGCTTTCCGGCGTAAATTTCACAGCTCTCATACCATTTTGCAGAGGCCTCTGTTTTCTTGATTTTCAACCAGTTGCGCCGCCAGTAGCCGAATGTGTCGTTTTCGGCCATGAGGTCGATACCCTTGCCAAGTTTTGTCTTGGCGTCGATAATTTTTCTTTGAAGCTCTGCGTTCGTATCTGCATAGACATACTTGTACTTTTTCTTTCCGTCAGTCCCGGTGCTGATGTACACCCGGGACTGCACTCGTCCGTCTGCGCGGGCTGTGTTTTTCATTCTTGACATAGTGTCCTCCCTTGACAGGTGCGGACCTTTCGTGCTATAATATATCTGTTGGCGCGAAAGCGTCCACAATTGTTTGCATAGTGTTATTTTATATGTTTACCCTCGCGCAAGCGGGGGACTTTTTTTATGTATAAGCTGGATCAAGATACTTTTCACATTCATCTACACCAGTAAGAAAGTGCAGCTTCCCGCTGTCGCCGAGCTCTGTGTAGTCATATCTCAGCTTTCCGTGATAGGTGGAAACTCTGAGCCTGCCTATAGCTTTTCCGTTACGCACCACTTGAATATTCGTCACGCCGTAAACATCAGAAGCACGATACTCATTTCCGGCTGGGAGACTGCTGATGATATCGTTCACCCCGGTGCCGCTCTGAGGAACCTGCTCAGTCGGAGCAGCATCCACGGATATCACCGCGCCCATGACTTTCAGCATGGCTTCTTTGGTAGCTGCGCGGTGCTTGTCTATCATCTGCGCGGTAATGCGATTTCCGGTCTTTATTTCCGGGCGGGAAAGAAAATACTTGACTAGCTCGTCGCTGGGGTTGATAAGGTCACTGCGGAGCGTTTGTTCAACTACCTTGAGGTATTTCAGAAATACAGCTTTTGTGAGTATGTCCTTGACGTTGAAAACTGATTTATGGAACTGCTCCAGAGACGAAAGAAACAGCTCTTCGTCATCTTCAAGAATGTTGAAAGAGAGAAAAGGCTCATCGTCCATAACGTTCGGGGCATTGATATCGCTGAAAAAGCTGTATGTGATTCCGTTTGTCAGGACTGCAAGACGGCAGCGGTTTGTTGAGAAGTACCGATAGAGCTGTCCCTGCTGCTGTTTCTGGAGTTTCAACCCGGCGCGTTTGGCTTCGATGAGGACCGTGGGCTCTCCATCGTGCAGGATAACATAGTCTATCTTCTCGCCTTTCTTTCCGGCGACATCACAGGTGTACTCCGGGATTATTTCTTCCGGGTCGAACACATCATAGCCGAGCAGAACGAGAAACGGCATGATTATTGCGTTCTTCGTGGCTTCCTCGGTCATGGTGTCGAACTTGTCGGAGTATTGCTGTACTTTGTTCCGGAATGTGCGGAAATCGTCTTTAAACATGGTGTTCGCGCCTCCTCAAAGTACAACATTCTGGGATACTGTTATATTTTTCTTCATAGCGTTTACCGCTTTGCTCGCGGCACCCCATTCAGAGATGTCAACCGCAGCGACTATTGTTTTGTTTTCATCGCCAGAAACATAGGTTATTATCAGTATATTTTCTTTTTTGTTCTTGGGGCGCGAGGCAATGATGGCGCCCAGAGCGCCAAACATTACAGCGCCTGCAATTGCCGAACCAGCAGAAGCGCCTACCAGTTTGTTTTTTTCGGTAAGCTCGGCGGAAACTATCTTTTCATACGGCAACTCAAACGTGCTCTGTTCCTTTTTGAAAACTATCCTGGTATCGTATGCGCGGGCATAGCACTGCACTTCGCCAAGAGGCAGCCCTGAAAGGTGAGTGCAAGGGAATGCGGATATAACCTGCTTTCCGGGAGGCGCTGCAACAACACCTGTGCACTTGGTGCATAACAGAATTATTCCTATTATGACGAATATTGCGCCGATAAGCGCCGCTATAGTTCCAGCTCCTGACAGTGCGGCAATAACAAGTCCTATTCCTATTAATAATGACAATAATCCTAATACCATATTAATCACCTTTCAAACTATGTAATACCGCCCTTATTCGGGGCGGCTTTTTTGCTGCTCGATCCACGGCTTGAAAGCCTCAAACACCTGCCGTTCTAACGGCGATGTGAGAAACTTCCCGCGCCCTCGCAGCTCTTTCATGCGCTTGGCACGATACCCTGCGGCTTCCGCTGAGATATCGCAGATACGGGCTATTTCCTCCGGTTCGTAGGCTTCCAGTCCCCAGAGCACGCAGGCAGGAGCGAGAAGCCTCGCCGCGAATTCGTCCGCCTGGGTCTCCGCAGGTTCGCGCCTGTCCGAAGCTGTCCGAAAATGTCCGGATTTGTCCGGTGCCAGCTCATGCCCGAGCAGGATATGCCCGAGTTCATGAGCGACCGTGAAGCGCGTGCGCCCACGGTTTTCGGTGTCTCTGTAGACTATCTGCCAGGCACCGGCGCTGTCAACCAGAGTGCAGCCGGATTCCCCGGACTTTAAATAATGTGCGTTGCTGTCTTTTACGACTTTCACGCCGCAGAACGCCGCCACTTTCAGAACCTTTATCGGCATTCCTACCGCTCCAGTGTTGATAAGGCAGCGCCAGGACGCGTCCCGCGCGTCTTTGTAGAGTTTGTATGCGTTTGTGATAATCCTCACCTCCACAGGTATTGTACCCTGTGGAGGTCGAATTATAGCGGTTCATCAGATGTCGTTGTCCGGATTCTGCGTTTCGTCCGGAGCTTCGTCCAGGCGTTTACGCTCTTCGGGGGTGATCTCGACGTATTCCGCGCCGTGGTCGTCTGCGCTCCGTGCGTGCTTTAGGCGGATATCCGGTATCTGGTACCGTTCGGTGTCGCCGACCATTCGCGCGGTCTGCATGATGTAGTCCTGTCCGTCCTGGTTCACGTTCCGGTAGATTGTGAGGAGTTCCTGCTCGTCCCCGCTCGGGAGTTTGAGCGGGGGCTTCTTTTCGGTTTCGGTCCAGCCCATGAGAACGCTTGGTGTAGTCTTAAGCGCTCTTGCAAGTGCGACTATCGTTGATTGATTTATATCGAGGACATCATTTTCAATTTTGGATATGCTCGTTTTCGTTGAATAGCCTATCTCTTGAGCAAGCTCTTCCTGAGTTAAGCCGGCTTCTAGGCGTAACTTTTTAATCCTTTCTCCTAATGTCATACTTTCACCTCCTGTTATAGTATATCACATTGTGCCCATAATGTCAACAAAAATTAACGCGCAAGTCGCCAAAATGTAAACAAAAAGTACTCCACTTATTTGTGCAAAAAAGAGAAACACGCAAACAACTGTTGACATTATGGAAACTTTATGCTATGATATAAATGTACCCGAAATGGCAACTTAGAAAGGAGGTTACATAATGACAAACGGCAAACTTCTGAAAGAAATTGCTAAGGCAAAGCAGGTTACTCTCCAGGAACTCGCTGAAGCTCTTGGCTTAACACGTCAGGGGCTTTCAAAGAAAATAGAGAACAGGTCAGAGTTCCGCGTGAGTGAAGTCTCTAAGCTCTCGGAAATCCTCGGCTTGTCTGAGCAGCAGAAGCAGGAGATTTTTTTTGCAATGTGAGTTGCTAAAAAGGCAACCTTAATGCGAAAGGGGGTGAGAGAGGTGAACAGCAAGAAGATTGAAGAAGCCGCAAAGGCGCTGGAGGGTCTGTCGTATCATGACTGGCAGAAAATCAAGATGAGCGTTGACGTAGTTTTCGCAAAAAAGAAAGGAGAGTTCGAGCGGGAACTCAAACTCTCCTCCGGTGACGAAATAGTTAAAACTATTCATCAACAATTTGGATAAACATCGGGTTTATCCGGTATGTCTTTCCACGATAGTAAATGTGTACATAGTCAAGATTGTAAAATGAGTTTTCCTCACTCTTTTTACGTGTTTCCGGTGCATAAAGTTCAGCTCCCTCTTTCCACCAAAGAGCAGGGCTCTGGTCTTTTTCAATAAATTTGCAGTCGGGGTCATCGTTAAGGCATACCCAATTGCCGAGCAGGCAAGCGTAAATCTTAGTCATATTTTTCACCTCCTTTCTATGTCATTATAGCACAAGGCGGTGAAAAATTCAAGGAGGAAATCTACTACATGATCAAGGGAGCGGCGCTGGTCGCTCACAGCAGATAAGGAGGTAAAAAACAATGCGGACAAAGCCGCGAAAGCCCTGCACCTGGGACAAAATCGACGTAACGTTCGGCGTTGACTACGCAGCGCTGCTGTTCAACGTCAGCCGCCGGACGATACTCAACTGGTGCAACCTTGGCGAAATACCCGCAAGAAAAGTCGGCAAGTTCTGGGTATTCGACAAAGAGGTTATCAAAACTTGGGTAAGCGAAAAGGAGGCAAGCCAGTCATGACCTGCGCAGAACGCTACGCGAAGCTAAAGGCGGAGCACAGGTGCGTTGACTGCAAAATCCAGCTTTCAGCCAGCAACAAGTTCACCAAGTGCGACCACTGCCGCGAGTACGACCGGCTCTATAAGAAGCGCCCGAAGCGCAGGCAGCCGAGCGCAAAGCCGGTAGACAGCCCGCTAGACACCGTCACCACAAAAGACCGCTTTGCGCTGGTGACGATACACGGCGAGGAATACATAATCACCGACATAAAAATGCGCATGCTCCAGCCGCGTGAGCTGTTCAATGCACAGGGATTCCCGGCTGATTACATAATCGACCACGACGACAGCGGCAAACCTTATCCGAAAAGCAAGCAGACAGCCCGGTGCGGAAACGCGGTCACACCACCAGTCCCGGCGGCGCTGGTACGGGCTAATCTGCCGGAGATGTGCAGGGAGGCGGCAGAGTGAAAAACGTATACGAGCAGATGGAGGAGCAGAACGCGCGGGAAAACGTAGCGGCATTCCTCCAGAAGCAGGCGCTCCCCTACGAGGCTAAGAAGACAGCCGCAAAGCAGCGCGTCCTTGAATACTACCACGAGATGTGCAATGTCCGGAACGCGAACGTTCACGTTTCAGTAGGAGGGCTGGACAGCATAACGCTGTTTATCTTCATTCGGGACTACTGCCACCTCGATGTGCCGGGGATATCCGCGAGCATTCTCGAGGACAAATCGGTGCAGGCGGTACATAAGCGGCTCGGTATCGAGGACGTGAAGCCCATCAAGAGCAAGGCGGCAGTTATCAAGGAGTTCGGCTTCCCGATTCTCTCAAAGGAGATAGCCACGAAAATCGAGCTTTTGCAGAACCCGACAGAGGATAACAAGACCAGCCGCCACGCTATCATCACCGGAGAAACCGGAGAATACGGCGGCTGGCAGAAAGACAGCCGCATGAAACTCTCACAGCGCTGGCTGAAGCTGTTCGGCGGCTACGAGAACGAAAACGAGGGCGTGAACTACGGCAAGCCGGATTTCAAGGTGTCCGCGGAGTGCTGCTACTACCTAAAAGAGAAACCCTGCGACGACTGGGCTAAATCTCACAACAGCTATCCCTATCTCGGGCTTATGGCGAGCGAGGGCGGGCGGCGGCAGAAAGCGCTCATGCTGCACGGCTGTAATTACTACGGGAAAACCACTATCCGGAGCGCTCCGTTTGCGCCGTTTTCCCGGCAGGACTTACTCAGGCTTGCGCTGGAGCTGAACGTTCCCGTTCCGGAGATATACGGCACGATAGAACGCAACGCAAAGGGCGAGTACTACACCACAAAGGCGCAGCGGACAGGCTGCTCGATGTGCGGATTCGGAATCCAGCTTGAAAAGCGACCGCACCGCTTCGACAGGCTCCGCAAAGCAAATTACGGTGAGTGGTATTACTGGATGTACACCGTTGGTTGGGGAAAAGTCCTCGACTATATCGGCGTAAAGTGGGAGGACGAGGTCATTGAATACGAGCAGACCATGCTCCCGGGATTTTTGGACTATGTATGGAGGGACAAATCATGACCCATTTCACAGACGCGGGTGAGAAATCGCCGGAGGAGCGCGAGAAGATACTCCAGGACATACTTAAAACGATAAAGGAGAAGTAATATGGCAAGATTATACGAACTTTCGGCAGATTACGAGAGACTTTTCTCGGAGTTTGACCGCCTGAACGACATCGAGAGCGAACTCACAGCCCAACCTGACGGAACATACACCGACGGCAGCGGGAACATCATCATCAACCCTGCGGAGTACAAGCAGGAGCTGCTTACCGCGTGGTTCGACACGCTGGACGGTATTGAGGGCGAGATTGAATCTAAGGCAGAGAATATCGCCTGCTGCATAAAGGACCTCAGAGCAGAAAGCGCCGCGATCGCCACAGAAAAGAAGCAGCTGGACGCTCGAGAGAAACGTGCTAAGGCAAAGATACAGTCGCTTTCGGCGTACCTGCTTGAAACAATGCAGCGTGTCAATCTCAGGAAGATAAGTACTCCCAGAGCGGCGCTTTCGGTGTCCGACGGAAGGCTCAGCGTAAAGATACCTGACGAAGCAGGCTTCATCAAGTGGGCGCAGAACAGCGGAAGAGACGACCTGCTGAACTTCAAGGCACCGGAAATAAGTAAAACGGCAGTAAGAAGTGCGATTGAGGGCGGCGAGGAGATCCCGGGCGCAAGCCTCGGAAAGACACCATCCATTACGATAAAGTGAGGTGATATCATGGGAATACCGGTACTTATCATGGGAGAAAGCGGCAGCGGAAAGAGTACTTCCCTGCGCAATTTCTCCCCGGAGGAGATAGGAATATTTAATGTGGCGAGCAAACCGCTTCCGTTCAGGACGACTGGTATGAAGCTCATAAACAAGGCGGGCTACGGTGATATCATAAATGTGCTGAGACACAATACAATGCACTGCTATGCCATTGACGACAGTCAGTATCTTATGTGCTTCGAGCTGTTTGCGCACGCGAAGGACACAGGCTACGGTAAATTCACGGATATGGCACTGCATTTTTACAGCCTTTTGCAGTCAGTTATAAACGATACTGACGATAGCACGATAGTGTATTTCCTGCATCATGTCGAGGTCGAGGACGGATTCAGCCGTGCAAAGACCGTCGGGAAAATGCTCCGCGAGAAGCTTACTGTTGAAGGGCTTTTCAGCATCGTACTGCTCTGCACTACAGACGAAAAGGGGCATCATTTCATTACTCAGTCCGAGGGACATTCAACGGCTAAATCGCCGATGGGAATGTTCCCGGCGCTTGAGATCGACAATGACCTGAAAATGGTCGATAGAACTATCCGTGAATACTACGGACTGAATACACAGGAGGAAAAATAACATGAAAAGACCGAACAACTGGGACAATGTAAGGGCAGCAGGCGAGCGCGAGAAGCTCCCCGCAGGCGGCTATGAGGCGCAGATCATCAATGCAAAGGTAGCGAGCTATACCGGACAGAACGGAACATATGAGCGCCTTGAGATCGCTGTGGATATCATCTCTGGTGACTACAAGAACTACTTCCAGGAAGATTACGACAACAATCCCCGGGAGGACAGAAAGTGGAAGGGCATGGCGAGGTTCTATGTCCCGACGGACGACGGCTCGGACAGCGACGAGTATACCAAGTCGGTGCTCCGCAGCGTGACAGATGCGCTTGAAGCAAGCAACAAGGGCTATACCTGGAACTGGGACGAGAAGTCGCTCAAAGGGCTTAAAGTCGGCATTCTGGTGCGCGATAAGGAATATGAGATCGAGGACAAGCACGGCTTTGCGCCTGAGATCTTCCGCTTTATCGAGATTGATCGCATTCAGTCAGGAAGATTCACCGTGCCGAAGCCGAAGCTGATAAAGCGCGACGAAACCGTTCCGGCTGCTCCTCCGGCGGCGAGTGCTCCACAGACAGCCCCGGCGGCTGAATATTTCGGTGCTGGTAGAGATCCGTATCCGTTCTGATAGGAGGGTTGAAACGTGGGCTACGTAAAGCTCAACCGCAACCTCTTGCGTTGGGAATGGTTCGGTAATGACAATGCACTGTTGGTGCTTGTCCGGCTCACGCTCAAAGCGGCATGGCGCGATACTCAGTATCAGGGTGTCGCGCTTAAACGCGGGCAGGTCATAACAACGCTGCAGGAAATCATCGATGAGAGCCAACTAACAAAGCAACAAGTAAGAACCGCACTAGAACGCTTAGAGGCAACACACAAAATAACACGCACACCAACCAAGAAATTCAGCATAATAACGCTACTTGATTACGATTGTTTTTTTGAAAATAACACACAGAACGGCACTCAGATAACACACGAACAACACACAGGGCAACACACAGATAACACACCTTCTTTATTAAAAGAAAAAAGTAAGAAGAAAGAAGAAGTAAGAAGGGAAGAAGGCGCGCGTGTGCGCGAACCTGCTCCCCCGCAAACAATAGACAGGGCTTATCTTGTTCGGGAATACGGAGAGAAGGCTGTGATCCTCTACGAACAGAAATTCCGTAGTTGGGGAAAGATTCCTGAGATCTCTTACCCGATGTTGTTGGGGTGGATGGTAAAGGACGAGATACCAGCGATTACGGAAGCTCCGAACAGCAGCATAGATCAGGACGATATCCTGCGCGAACTGCAGGAACAGTATTCGGGGGTGACATAATGATGATTGAATTCACAGTACCCGGAGAACCGTTCGGGAAACAGCGCCCGAGGCACAGCAGGGTTTCCGGGACTACATACACGCCCAGGGAAACACGGGAGCACGAAGCACTTATCCGGCAGGATACCGTAAGCAGTGCGGAACGAAGTTCCCCGAGGGAGCGCAGTTGCGGATCACGGTAACGGCGGTGATGGGTATTCCGAAAAGCACACCGAAATGCCGCCGTTCTGCAATGCTTTCCGGGGCGATCCGTCCGACCAAGAAACCAGACTGGGACAACATAGGAAAGCTCGTCTGCGACGCGCTGAACGGCGTGGCTTATGACGATGATAAGTGCGTGTGCGAGGCGGTCGTCCGAAAGTTTTACGGCTGCGAACCCCGCATTCTTGTGAGATTGGAGGATATCAATGCGTGAGATACTTTTCCGTGGGAAACAGATGGACAACGGCGAGTGGCTTTTCGGAGATTTAAGGCATATTTTCCATGGGGAATACAGGACACACATCGTAGACAATTCGAATGGTCTGAACAATGGCGTGTGTGGACTTGAAGTAGCCTCCTCGACCGTCGGTCAGTTCACCGGGCTGACAGACCGCAACGGCGTGAAGATTTTCGAGGGGGATATCGTCAGATATGGTCAGCGCGGCAAAGTGGAATACAACAGCGGTAGCGCACAGTTTACTTTGAATTTTACCAACAGCACTTATGAAGGCTTTGATAAGATACCTTTCTGCGACTGTGAAGTCCTCGGCAACATTCACGACAACCCGGAACTGCTGGAGGTGAGCGGTGATGAGCCGTAAAGAAGAGTATCAGTGGTACAAGAGTATCGGGATCTGCCCCGTATGCCACAAAACGGCAATACAAAAAGGGTATCAGACCTGCCTGGAATGCAGGCTGAAGATGAGGGAATATGCAGCTGACAGAAAGAGCAGGATGAACGCTGAACAGCTCGGCGACATCAGTCGGCGAACTGCCGAAGCAAACAAGCGGATGTATGTGCGCCGTAAAGAAGCGAACCTCTGCACGCAATGCGGAAAAAGACCGGCTGACGATGGCAAAACCACCTGCAGGTACTGCCGGGAAAAGTACAATCGAAAGAGACGTGAACAAAACGCAATGCGAGGCGGAAGTCATTATGATAAGTCCATAGTTCGCAAGGGAACCAGATTGTTTTGCGTGATTCCGGCGGAGCCGGGCGAGCACGGAGCTTACGTCTGCGAAGATATATGCCTGAAGCGTAGCGATGGCATGGTATATATCAAGGACGGAGAGTTCCCTGTTGGCTACATCGGGAAATCATGGTTCTTAAATCGTGCGGAAGCCGAGAAAGCAATGGAGGTGAGCAAAAGTGATTAGTGCATTCATAGGCGCATACACCGAAACTGCTGAGACAATGCGCCGGATTGAGCGCAGCGAGGAACGTGCACGCGCTGAAAGTGATTTCAAGAGGTTTGCGGCTAAGAAAAGCCGCGTCAGGAAGCAGAAGCACAAAGGAAAGAAAAAGAGGTGAGCGGGAATGAGTAAACACACCTACGCAGACAGCACGCTGAAAAGCTGGACAAAGGACGAGCTTATACACCAGATACGGATTCTGGAGCGTAATCTTGCGGTAAAGCAGGAGCTGATCAACAATCAGGCGAAGCTGCTTAAAACATGGGCGCCGGTGGTGCATGGGCATTGGATCAGGTTTAAGGAAACCGATCCTGAAACTGGCTATATACACATGAGGTGTTCGGTGTGCTCGGCTTACTGGTCTGACCCGTCACACGCAGACCATTTCCGCTACTGTCCCAGCTGCGGTGCTAAGATGGACGGAGGCGTAACTAATGGCGAGGATCATTGAAATTAAAATCGGCTGTTGCGGGGAATGCCCATACTATAGCATGAAAAAGCACAAATGCCAGCGTGGCGCGGTTGATGAGGGTGAGCCGAGAGAACATTTTTACAGGGACTGCCCGCTGCCCTGGCATGAGCTTCCCGAAAACGGGGATATAAACGGAGGCGATACAGATGAAGATGAGAGTTGATGAGGTGTTACACGCAGCGCATTGCGCTCCTGCAATGTACGAGAGAACGCCCGAAGATATACGCTGCAAAATCTGCGGGAGACGGCTTAAAACCTACTATGCAGAGGAAAGGCTGTATGCTGTGAAATGCTCGTGCTGTGACTATGTGGGGCTTGTAAAAGCTAAAAGCCCGTCAGAAGCTGCAAAGGTTTTCGGAACAAAGGACGGAGGTGACACCGAATGACCGCGACAAAAGAATTTGACTTCATAAAAGAGTATATCAAAGAAAACGATCTTGGTAACACAATCTGCCTAGAACAGTTACGGTGCCTGTGGACTGCATACTGCCTCCACAATCGCTATGAATGCGATACCTCATCATATGATCATGAGCTTGATGAACTCTGGACAGAAGTATGCGATTTAGATATAGAATGGCTTCCCGATGACAAAAGCTATAAAGGCTTTGATTTGTTCATGGGATATTTGCTAAGTTGAGAAAGGAAAACATAATGTCTGAAACCGAATTAGAATTAAAGCCCTGCCCGTTCTGCGGGGGAAAGGTTATCATGATGCGGTCGGAGTGTCTGGAAAACGGCTTCGTGAGCTATTATGTTTCACACAATGATCCGTTTAATTGCGCATACGAAATCAGACAGCAGAGCGCAAGCGAAACTATGCAGGAAGCTGCTAACAAATGGAACAGGAGGGCTGATACCAATGATCCGTGAAGAACTGGAGCAGATATACTATCTCCACCGGGAACTGCGAATGTGGGAGCAGGAGCTTGAACGGCTCCGGGGACGATCGCTTGTGCAGTCGCCGCAGCTGAACGCCTCGCATGGTTCCGACACTTCCGACAAGGTGGGAGCGCTCGCCGAAAAGCGCGTTGACCTCGAACGGCTCATCAGCGCAAAGCGTGAGGAGATCCAGCAGCAGCGCGACAAAGCCGTTGTTTACATCTACGGCATTCCCGACAGCCTTACCCGGCAGATAGTCTACTACCGCTGCGTGAGCCTGTTCAGCTGGCGGCGCGTGGCTTACGAGGTCGGAGGGAACAATACGGAGGACGGGGTGCGGAAGATTTACAGCAGATTCATGGATAAGCTGTAAGTTGTCCGTTTTGTCCGGTTTACATGTGCTATAATGGTAGCATGAAATACTGAAAAGCGCCCGAAGCAATCGCCCGGGCGCTTTTTCTATGCCGAAAGGAGGAACATCATGCTAGTTCTGAAAAAGAAAGTGAAAAGGTTTTCAATCGGCGGCGGAATAGCACGGCTTAATAGAGAACTATCTAGGCTCCCAACCGATACCGAATGCTTCAAATTCATATCTGATGGAAGTTTTTCGACGATTTGCTTTATATCGGCTGTTTGCCTGAAAACTCGGGTAAAGTCATTGCATGTGTCTACTTTTGCTATCGGCAAGAAAGAAATTCTTGCACTTAAAGCTCTTTCCGACAAAGGTCGCATAGACTACGTGTATTTTCTTTTTCAGAAACGGCTCATGGATTACAAGAATGGTTATACAGAGCTTTTTGAAAAGGTACTTTCAGAAAAAAAGTGGGAGTACGGCGATTCACTCAATCATAGTAAAGTTCTCATTTTCGATACTGACGACGGAAAGTTTGTTCTTGAAACCAGCTCAAATTTAAACGAAAATCCCCGTGTGGAGCAGTTCAGCTTTGAAAAAGACGAACTGCTCTATGATTTTTATATGCGAAATTTATTCTGTAAGTCCTGAAAGGAGCGTTGAGGTTGACCGAAAAACAGAAGAAATTTGCTGACGAATACCTCGTTGACCTCAACGGCACGCGTGCTTATAAGGCAGCGTATCCGTCCGTAAAATCAGATAACACCGCTGGCGCTAATGCCGCGCGGCTGCTAAGAAATGATAGTGTACGCACGTATTTGAATGAGCGCCTTGAACAGCTTCACAGTGAGCGCACCGCTGATATTCAGGAAATTCTTGAATACCTTACGGCAGTCATGCGCGGCGAGGAAAAAGAGGAAAAAATGGCTGCAAACGCACTTGGCGAAATGGAAGCATACAATGTGCGTAATCAGGCTAATCAGCTCAAAGCCGCAGAGCTTCTCGGTAAGCGGTTCGGGCTGTTCACCGAAAAGATCAACGTTGACGGAAATATCCCGGTGGTGATAACAGGCAATGATAAAATTGCAGACTAAGCGGATATACCTCCCGGAGCTTGTCGGCGGCGGCTACGGCGAATTCTGGCGGTTCAAGGGAAGGTACAGAGTATGTAAGGGCAGCCGTGCGAGCAAGAAGAGCAAGACCTCCGCGCTGTGGTTCATCGTGAATCTCATGAAGTATCCGGCGGCGAACCTGCTGGTAGTCCGCGCAACTTACAACACGCTGCGCAATTCCTGCTTCACGGAGCTGAAATGGGCGATAGCAAGGCTCGGGGTTCAGCAGTACTGGCAGATAAACCTCAGTCCCCTTGAAATGACCTACCTCCCGACCGGGCAGAAGATTTACTTCCGGGGTCTGGACGATCCGCTGAAAGTCACCTCCATCACCGTTGACGTCGGAGTCCTCTGCTGGCTGTGGATAGAAGAAGCCTACGAAATCGATAGCGAGGAAAGTTTCGATACACTTGATGAATCTATCCGCGGACAGGTTCCGGACGGGCTGTTCAAGCAGATAACGCTGACGTTCAATCCCTGGAACGAGCACCACTGGATCAAGAAACGATTCTTTGATACTCCCGACTGCGACGTCCTGGCAAAGACCACGAACTACCTCTGTAACGAGTTCCTGGACGACGCAGACCTGCGTGTTTTCGAGCGCATGAAGCGCGATAATCCCCGGCGCTACCAGGCCGCAGGGCTGGGGAACTGGGGCATGGTGGACGGTCTGGTGTATGAGAATTTCCGGGAAGCCGAGTTCGAGCTTTCCGACCTGCCGGGCACGGCGCGCAGCTTCTTCGGCCTGGACTTCGGCTACACCAACGACCCGACGGCGTTCTGGGCTGGTATGGTTGACGAGAAGTCAAAGAAAATATGGGTGTTCGACGAGATGTACGAGCGCGGAATGAGCAACGAGCGCATTGCAGAGCGCATAACAGAGATGGGCTACGCAAAGGAGGTCATTACCGCCGACAGCGCGGAGCCTAAGTCCATCGACCGCCTGCGCACGCTGGGGCTGCGGAGGATCCGCGCCGCTCAGAAAGGCAAGGATTCTATCCTCAACGGTATCGACCGCATTCAGGACTACGCACTGATCGTGCACCCACGCTGCAAGAACTTCATCGTTGAGATCTACAACTACACCTGGGCAAAGGATAAGTTCGGACGTACGATAAACAAGCCCATCGACGATTTTAACCACCTCATGGACGCCATGCGGTACGCGCTGGAAAGCGATACGAAACACGCCAGAATACTCAACAGAAAGGAGCTGGGCATTTACTGATGATAAAGCCCTTCACGATATCCGCAGACACTCCGGTCACGCTGGAAGCCGCCTGCAAATTCATCAAGGAACATATCCTGCACACGCACGCCAGATACGACCTGTTGGAGCGCTACTACGAGGGCGATCACCCGATATGCGGCCGGAAGAAGCGCTCCGTGCTTGCGAACAACAAGCTTGTGTGCAATCACGCAAAATACATCTCAGACACCTGCGTAGGCTACTTTGCGGGGAATCCGGTAAAGTATTCGGGCGAGGGCATAGAGCCGCTCATGGAGCTTCTGAGAGCCGCTGACAGCGACACTCAGGACATAGACCTCGCGCAGAAGGCGAGCATATTCGGCGCGGCGTACGAGTTCATCTACACCGACGAGGACGGACAGCCCCGGCTGTATTCCCCGGACCCACGCCAGGCGTTCGTTATCTACGACGACACGGTGCGGCAGAAGCCGGTCGCGGGGGTGTATTATTACAAGCTCCACGACAGCGTCACGAACCAGGATACGGGGTATTCCGTGTATCTCTGCGATACTGAAAATGTCATGCATTTCACGACTGACACGGGCTTTTCTGTCGCGGGCGGGGCTGAGAGCAGACCTCACGGAATGGGCGGAGTGCCGCTCATCGAGATCTACAACAACTCCACCTGCGGCAGCGACTTCGAGCCTGTCCTGTCGCTCATCGACGCGTACAACGTCCTCCAGAGCGACCGCGTTAACGACAAGGAGCAGTTCGTCGAGGCGATACTGCTTATCAAGGGTTCGGTCCTCGGTGACGATAACGACGAGAAATCTGAAAGCTATAAGGCGCTCCGGGAGAACGGACTGCTGGAGCTTGACGCAGACAGCTCCGCCGAGTGGCTTACCCGGCAGTTTGATGAGAACAGCGTGGAGGTGCTCCGCAAGTCGCTGGAGCAGGATATACACAAGTTCGCGAACGTCCCCTGCATGAGCGACGAGAGCTTCGGCGGGAACGCTTCCGGCGTTGCAATGCGCTATAAGCTCCTCGGATTCGAGCAGATAACGAAAATCAAGGAGCGCTACTTCCGGGAGGGCTTGAAGGAGCGCCTGCGGCTTCTCTGCAACTGGCTGAGCACCACCGGGAAAGCCGCTATCAGCAGCCGGGATATTTCGATACAGTTCACCAGGGCGCTGCCGGTCAACGAAACCGAGGTCGCACAGCTTGTTTCCGAACTGCGTGACATGGTTCCGCGGGAGATCCTGCTCGGGCTTCTGCCCTTTGTGGACGACCCCGAGGGAGCCGCCGAAAAGGTCAGGGAGCAGCAGAACGAATTCCCGAACCTCCCGCCGGATATGACCGATGAACAGCCGTGATTACTGGGAGCGCCGCGCCGCTCAGGACATGTACGACCGCATGGGCACCGCCGAGGAAACCGCCGCCGAGATGAACAAGGCGATACAGCAGACCTCCGCATACCTCGAAAAGGAAGTCAAGGCGGTCATGCGCGGAATGCAGTCTTTCGGTATCTCCGAAGCGGAAGCGAAAAAGATACTGAACGCCGCCGGAGACGGCACGGCGCTCCAGAGACTCCGGAAAGCGGCGCAGCAGGTCAGCGACCCGGAGAAGCGGGAAGCGCTGCTGAATGCGATAAACAGCGCCGGGGCGTACCGTTACCGCATTACCCGGATAGAGGAGCTGAACAGGGATATCAACCGCCAGTGCCGGGAGCTGTACAAGACAGAGAACCGGCACGTTACGTCCGCGCTGCGGAATGTCGCGGAGGACAGCTACTACCACGAAATATTCAGCATTCAGAAAGGCACGGGGCTGGGGTTCAGCTTCTCGAAGTTCCCCCGGCAGGACGTTGACCGGATTCTGCGCGCCAACTGGAGCGGCGGAAATTACTCACAGCGTATCTGGAAGGACGTAAGCGGCATGACAGCTAGGCTCAAAAACGAGCTGCTCGTCAGCATGCTTTCCGGGCGCTCCAACGAAAAGACCGCGCGGATATTCCAGGAGCAGTTCGGAGTGAATGCGTACTGCGCCCGGCGGCTTGTCCGGACGGAGAGCGCTTATGTCGCGAACGCTGCGCAGAAGTCCGCATATTCCGAAGCTGGAATCGACCGCTACAGGTTCGTTGCTACGCTTGATTCACGCACCTGCGAATGCTGCGCCGCCCTGGACGGCAAGGTGTTTGACCTCGCAAAGGCAAAGCCCGGCACGAACTACCCGCCCATGCACCCGTTCTGCCGCTCGACTACAATTGCGGACTTCGGGGTCGAGGAACTCAAAGGGCTGGAGCGCCGGGCTAAGGATAAGGACGGGAATACCGTTAAGGTCCCGGCGGGTATGAGCTATGAGGAGTGGCATAGAAAGTTTGTGGGAAGGGTTGACAAATCCGCTGAAAGTGGTATAATGGAAACAAGAGGGACAACTATCGTTAATGCTGAAAGCGTCGTAGGAAAATGGCAGCCACGCAATCAGTTCAGCAACAACATCGACGATATCATTGATTATCAGGGCTTTAATGGCAAGCCTACGATTATGTATAATCAATCCGAGTTCGAGCAAGCGGTCGAACGCGACCATTTCCTCGGTGAACGTACATTCTGTGCGGATAGTGAGGAAGATTTGCAGCTTTATGATAAGCAATTGAAAGCGATTGACGGTGAGGATTATTTCTATGTGAATTGCGGTGTCGGCGGTGCTCAATACGGTCAGGGAATGTACTGTGCTGCCGACTATACTAAAGGTACAATCACAGCGGATAAATTTGAGCATGAAATTCAGCAGTATTCATACAGCGACAGCCATAAATTCAGCAAAACAAACTGGCTGACACTTGATCCATCGGCTAAAGTCCTAGAGATTCCTGATGGCTATGACCGCCAGCGCTGCTCCGACTATGTGACACGCAAATACAAGGAGCAGTACGAAAAATTCCGCTTATCGCAAGACTCTGTTTTGAAAGCGCATTGGGAAGAATACCAATCAGGCATGGACGAGGTTCGCCAACTGTACAGCAAATGGGGCGATGACGCTGCTTGGAAAAAGGCAGATAAAATATGCGAAAAGCTGAACCAAAAGTTTCCCGACGCACATCAGCTGCAAAATGATATCAACGCCGCGCCTAATGGCAGAAACGCTGGTATCCTTGCGGCAGAAATGGGGTACGATGCCATTAATGCAAGCGGACATGGCACAACGAACAGCTACACGGTAGTGCTCAACCGCACAAAATTAATCATTTTTGGAGGGGATAAGTATGAATACAGACCAAAAGCCTAAAAAGTACATATCGCGGAATAAAGATGGATTTGCTTGCACTTATGACAGCGAAACGCATAGATGTGTGGGCGTAATACTGTCAATGGGCGACGATGTCGATTTATACAACAAGAAGCACGACGAGTATATCGGACAGCTCGACCCTCAATATGAAAAGAAATCATAATGAAAAACACCCTGCGAAAACAGGGTGCTTATACTTACCGACACAAATGTCGGGAACATCTGCAAGCGCTCTTCGGGGCGCTGTTTTTATGCCTGAAAGGAGGAACAAATGGCAACAAGCCAGAACAAAGAAAAGTTTGAAGATTACGAGGGCTTCGTCGAGAAGTTCAAGCCCAAGAAAACGACCGACAACTGCTACACTCCGCCGCTTGTGTATGAGGCAATAGCGGACTGGGTGGCGAACGAGTACAAGCTCGACAAGTCGGAGTTCATGCGTCCGTTCTACCCCGGCGGCGACTATGAAAAGGAAGATTACAACGGCGGTGTTGTTGTGGACAACCCGCCGTTTTCCATACTCTCAAAAATCGTGCGCTTTTACGTTGAGCGGGATATAAAATTCTTCCTGTTCGCTCCTACTCTGACAAGCTGCCGATATGGTGACTTTTGCACGGTACTTCCGGTAGGCGTTGATATAGAATACGAAAACGGCGCGGTTATATGCACGTCGTTCGTCACAAACCTCGAACCGCACGAGATAAGGGCGCGGACTTCTCCAACGCTTTACAAGGCTGTCGATGAAGCTAATACCGCAAACACCGCAGCGCTTAGAAAGCATGTCCCTAAATACTCGTATCCTTTGGAGTTGGTGACAACAGCGGCGATTTATCCCTATGCAAGGTACGGAATAGAGTTTGTTGTTCCACGTTCCGAGAGTGTGCGTATTTCGGCTCTGGATTCCCAGAGAGCGGCTAAAAAAGCTGTTTTCGGCTGCGGCTGGCTTGTATCGGAACAAGTCAGAGCAGAACGTGAGAAAGCAGAACGCTGGCACCTCAGCGAACGGGAGCTTGAAATAATAGCTAGAATCTCAAACGAATAATCAAGCGCTATGCGATAAGCACGGCGCTTTTTTATTGTCCGAAACACGCTGACGACATTAAAAGCCCGCGCGGAATAACAGCCGACAGGCTATAAACGGAGGTAACTATGGCAGACGAAACACAGACCACTCAGACAACACAGGAGCAGGGCGCAGCTTTAAGCGCCGGAGGTGATCCTAACGTATCTGCCCCCGAATCGGAGGGGGAGACCAAAACCGACAAGCCCGCTGAAAAGACGTTCACCCAGGCAGAGCTCAACAAGATCATCGCGGAGCGCCAGAAGCGCTGGGAGAAGAAAGCTGCGGACGAAAAGGCGGAGGCTGAGCGCGTAGCCGCCATGACAGCGGACGAAAAGTCGAAGCATGAGCGCGAGAAGCAGGAAAAGGCTCTCGCAGACCGCGAGGCGGCTCTGACGAAGCGGGAGCGCACCGCCCTTGCAAAGGAGTACCTCGCGGAGAAGAACGTCCCCGCCGCTCTGGTAGGGGCTGTGGACATCTCCGACCCCGACGGTATCGAAGCAAGCGCGGCGGCAGTCGCAAAGGCTTTCACGGACGCAGTCAGCGCGGAGGTAGCAAAGAAGTTAGCCGGAGCTCCCCCGAAAAAGGGCGACCCCGGCGCAAAGGACCCATTCCTTGACGGACTGGGAGTTTAACAGGAGGTAATTTTAATGGCAGTAAATCTCGCAACCAAGTATTCAGATAAGGTCGACGAAGTATTCAGGCTCGGAGCGCTCACCACTTCGATGGCGGGCGGGAAGTACGAATTCACCGGAGCGCAGACCGTCAAGGTCTACAGCATGGGAACCGCTGAAATGAACGACTACAAGGCGACAGGCTCCAACCGCTACGGCAACCCCGAGGAGCTGGAGGACACCACCGAGGAGCTGACCCTCACTCAGAAGCGTTCGTTCACGTTCACCATCGACGCCACCAACGCGGTGGATTCCCCGGCGGGTATCCGCGACGCGGCAAAGGCGCTCCGCAGACAGCTCGACCAGGTAGTTATTCCGGAGGTGGACGCCTACCGCTTTAAGACCGCCGCGAACAAGGCTGACCACGTAGCGGTCAGCGCCACCAGCAATTCCACCGCTTACAGCGATTTTCTCGCGATAAACAGCGCTATTTCCGACGACGAGGTGCCTGCGGTCGGCAGAGTGGCGTACGTTTCCAACGCGTTCCTCAATGCGATAAAGCAGTGCGACGGCTACACCAAGGCTTCCGAGCTTGCGCAGAACATGCTCATCACCGGGCAGGTCGGCGACGTTGACGGCGTGAAGATAGTAGCTGTTCCCAAGAGCAGAATGCCCGCCGGCGCGTCGTTCATCATCGCTTACGGCGAATCTGTGTGCTCCCCGGAGAAGCTCGCAGAATACAAGATTCACGACAACCCTCCCGGTATCGCGGGTCACCTTGTCGAGGGTCTGGTGTACTACGACGCGTTCGTCACCGAGAACAAGAAGTGCTCCGTCGGCGTTCACTTCGGCTCTATGGGCGAGATAAGAGCGTCCATGACCGCCGCCGATTCCGGCAGGGGCAGGCTCAGGATCGCGCGCAACGCCGCCGGAAAGCTGATGTACAAGGCAGACAGCTCCGTCACTGTTCCGAAGTTCGGCGCGGCTGCGACTGGATTCACCGAGGTCCCTGCGGACGGCATTATCTCCGCGACTGCCGGAAACAAGGTCGCTGTAGTTTCCGTTGTGGACGATAAGGTCGTAGCCGCTTCCGCCGTATTCGACGCGGTAGTCGGCGCATGACCCCGCTTGAGCGGTTCAAGCTGCTTGCCGGGATAACGGACGATACGCAGGACGGGCTTATTTCCGCCATGCTGTCGGACGCGGCGGATTCAGTCTGCGACTACATCGGGCGCGAGGAAGTCCCGGAAAGGCTCGTTTCCGTGCAGGTTCAGCTTGCAGTGATAGCGTACAACAAGCGCGGCGCTGAGGGCGAATCCTCCCGCAGCGAGGGCGGAATTTCCCAGAGCTTCGACGGACTTCCGCCGGAGCTTCTTGCGCGGCTGAAAAACTATCCCAGAAAGGCAGGGGTGCTTTATACGGCTGATACAGAACAGGCTTAAAACGCTGCCGCTTTCCCGCCCTGCGGCCGTGAAAAGCGCCTACATCGGCACCGAAACGCGCTGGGAGCCTGCCGGAACTATCCGCGCGGAAGTCCAGCCGCTCTCCGATAACGCCACCGCCGAACAGTACGGCGTGAAGTTCAGCCGCTCTGTGCAGCTTATCTGCGATACCGGAACGGATATCCGCGAGCGCGACCGTGTGAAGCTCCCCGGCGGCACTTACGAGGTCAGAGGGGTGACTACCTACGGCAACGTCAGGAAGGCGGTGTGCGAACTGGTATGACGATACAGGAGCTTATCAAGAAAATGCAGTCCGTCCGCGCGGACAGCGGGAAAGTACTCGACCGTGCCCTGCTCAGGGGCGGCGAGAAGATACGCGGAAACGCCGTCCTGCTCTGCCCGGTGGACACCGGAGAACTCCGGAACAGTATCCGGGTACAGCGGCTCGCGCCGGGCGTAGTCACGGTCGGCACCAACAAGGAGTACGCGATATTCGTGGAGTACGGCACCGGCACGCAGGGCGACCCGGGAGTGCCGCACACCGCAAAGCTGCTCTGGCGCTGGCAGGACGAACAGGGCAACTGGCACACCTCGCACGGACACAGGGCGCAGTCGTTCCTCCGGGCAGCGGTCGGGAAGAACGAGGAAAAGAAGATATACGCCATCGTCGCGGAGGAACTGAGAAAGGCTATAGACAATGCTTGATATCAACATCATCATTCCGCCGCTGGTGGAAGATATCGTCCGGCTGGAGCCGCAATACCCGGAGATAGTTCCGGAATTCCCGCTGGCGATACTCACGCCGCTGGACATGGGTTCCGGCGTGATTATTTCCGGCGAGGAACGGCTTGCGGCGGTGTCGTTCCAGGTGGACGTATACGACACGAAATTGCAGCGCTGCACTGAAACGACGCTGAAAATCTCCGCGCGGCTGATATCCCGGGGATTCGTCCGGAACTCGGGCGCGGATATCCGGGAGGACGGACTGCACCGCCGTACGCTGACGTTCAGCGCGGCGATAGACGAACACACAGGACTAGTTTACAGGAGGTAAATAATGGAGCTTTTAACACAGGACACGCACCTCGATTTTTCCGAGGACGGCAGCGTGTGGAGCGAACTGTACGGTCTGGAGAGCTACCCGGACATGGGCAGCGACCCGCCTAAGGTCAAGGTCACGAACATGCGTGACAAGAACGAGCGCTACATCGGCGGCATTCCCGACGTCGGCGACCTGAAATTCGGATTCTTCTACAACAAGGAAACGGACGCCGACAGCGGCAACATGGTAAAAAAGGCTTTCGCGAAGCTTAAGGAGTTTGAGGAGGGCGGCAAGAAGCTGCACTGGAAGCTCAATTATCCGGACGGGACTTCCTATTCCTGGGAGGGCAAGCCCACCGTTTACATTAACGGCGGCAACGTCGGCGATGCTATGAAGTACACTCTCAGCGTTACTCTTGAAAGCAAGCTTGAGTGGAACGGAGGTAACACATGACGGGAGCATATCTGAAGATCTCAGACGAAAAGAGCCTGGAGCTGCGCTTCACCGCGCGCCGGGCTGAGAAGCTCGAATCCGAGCTTGACTGCGACCTGCTGCGGGGGCTTTCCCGCTGCCAGAGGGTCGGGGTACTCACGCGGTTTATCGCATGCGGCGCGGATATCTCGCATAGCGAGGCGTGCGACGCGTACGACGAGTTCGTCGATAACGGCGGCACCATAGAGGACGCGTCCGAGGTCGTAATGACTGCGCTGAAAAACGGCGGGTTCATCGCGAAGTCAGCCGTAGAAGCCGCAAAAAAAATCCAGGGGCAGCTCCTCGACCGTGCAGCGCAGGGGAACTGATAGCCCAGCTAAGAAAAACGGCGGTAGACTGCGGCGCGTACACGGAGCAGTTCTACGACCTCACCCCGGCGGAGCTCTGCGACCTGAACAGCTCCGCCGTGAAGCGCCGCACTGATGAAGCCCGGAGCCGCGCGGTGTTCGCCTGGCATACGGCGTACCTGACCGGGCTTGCTACGAATGCTCCGAGGAGCTTCCCGCAGACCCCGGAGCGGCATTTCGGGGCGCTCATGCAGGACGATACTCCGGCATGGAAGCGCTCGCAGGCGTCGATGGCGAGGATAGCAGCCGTCCACAATCAGCATTACAGAGAGGAGGCGGGTCATGACCGTTGAGGAGCTGAACATAGTCATTTCCGCGAACGACCGGAAGTTCAACGAAGCCATCGGCGATGTAATAGGAAGGCTGGACGACTTGGAGGAGCAGTCCAGACGTTCCACCGATGATATCGGGAATTTCTTCACGAATCTCGGGCACAAGCTTGCGGCGCTAGGTATCGGAAAGATAATCGGCGACAGCATAATGTCCGGCGGCGAGCTTGAGCAGCAGCTCGGCGGCGTGGAGGTCGTGTTCTCTGAGCATGCGGAATCCATGAGGAAAGCCGCTGCAACCGCGTACAAGGACATGGGGCTGTCGGAATCCGACTACCTTGCGAAGGCAAACAAGATGGGGGCTCTGCTGAAAGGCTCCGGCTTCGATACCGGGTACGCTTCGGCGATGTCGCAGCAGGTCATGCAGAGGGCTTCCGATGTGGCTTCCATCATGGGCGTTGACGTCAAGGACGCTATGGAAGCGGTCACCGGCGCGGCAAAGGGCAACTTCACAATGATGGACAATCTCGGCGTTGCCATGAACGACACGACCCTCCAGGCGTACGCGCAGGAAAAGGGGCTCGGCAAACTTGAAACCACACAGCAGAAGGTCAGCGCGGCAATGCAGATGTTCCTTGACAAGACGGAGTACGCCACCGGGAACTACGCCCGGGAAAACGATACGTTCTCCGGCTCTCTGACGACCGCAAAGGCGCAGCTTGAGAACATGACCGCCGACCTCGGAACGCAGCTCCTGCCGACCGCGACTTCGCTTCTGACGCTGGCGCGGGGCGGGCTAGAAGCGATATCCCCGCTCGTCGTGTCGCTGGGCAACGGGCTGAACAGCGTGGCGCAATACCTCATAGGTCTGTCGCCGAGCGCAAAGACCCTGCTCGGGATAGCTGTGGGCGCCGCTGTAGCGATCCCGGCGGCGACTAAAGCGCATGCTTTGTGGACTGCCGCAAATGAGAAATGGAACAGCCTGCTCAATATCCTCATTCCGAAGGAAGCAAAGCGCGCGAATATAATGAAGGCTGCGGCGGGGTGGCTCGTTATTTTGGCGGGACTGTTGTCTATCGTGGCTTCGGTCGGAGCGACCGCCCGGGAGATGAACGAATCCGAAGGCGCTGCGATGGAGGATACCGCCGCCGGAGCCGACAAGGCAGCCGAAAGCACGGACAGCCTGTCTGACAGCATGGAGGGTCTGGGTAAGAGCGCGGATACCGCCAAGAAAAAGCTCGCGGACATCGATACGCTGAACGTATTCGATTCCGGCAGCAGCACCGGCGGCGTGGATTTCAGCGCGATAGTGGACGGCGCAGAATCCGCGCAGGATTCTGTCGCAGGACTGACCGACGATCTCGCAGGCGTTACAGGCAATCTTGATGAGCTTAGCGAAAAAACAAATAGCTTTAGCCTTGATGGACTTGCAAAGAACTTCGGAGATACCTTTAAAGATATCAGGACTGGATTTGCAACATTTCTTGACGGCTTCAACTTTAACAGCGACACACAGCTTGACAGCCTGCGGGTGCTTGATTCAAAGGTCAGGGAGCTTTTTGGCGATGACTGGTCGGATTTCTGGACGAGCGTCGGGAGCACGATGTACCGGGCTTTTGGCGAGAACAACAGCGAGTACGACCGGTATATGGCGCTGACGGATATTCAGAACTGGCTTGAGGATATCAATGGATTTCTCACCGGATGGATGGGCGAATTTGGCGAAGCCTGGAAAGAGTTTTGGATGGGCATAGGTTCGTGGATTTATGAGCAGCTTAATCCTGAACCAACGGATTACAGCACTCAACACAAGGAAGGCTGGGGCTCCGGAAGAATGCGCGGAGTTGATAACGCTGAATATTCGCCTGAAACTTACAGCGCCGGTAGTTTTTCTGGCAAAATGCGCGGCTACGATTACGCTGATTATTCCGCACAGCAGAGCAGCATTCCAGGCGCAATATACAGCGGTGGAGCAATGACGGGTCCCGTTCAGCTCCCCGACAGTTCGGCGGCACCGCAGATAATAGAGTTCCACAACTATATTGACCTGGACGGGCAAATTATAGCGGAAAACACAACGCAGTATCAGAACAATGAGCAGACACGGTCAAATGGGTATTGACATTTTGTAAATAATGTGATATCATAAAAGTGTCAAATTATTTGTTTTTCTGGAGGCTGTTTTATATGAAGTGCCAAAAGTGCAAAATGGACATTCCTAACGGTGCTAAGATCTGCCCGTACTGTAACAGTAAGCAGGGCGGCATAGGCTGCGTCGGCGTGATTGTTGCAATAGTCATTGTAGGAGTATTCATATCTATTGTGGCTAATATTGGGAAGGGGGTGCGTATGGCTCAGGAAAGTGCGGCAAGCCGTGCGTCGGCCTCATCGTCAAGCACCATCTCGGAGGAGCCTTATTCGAATATAAAGCAACTTATATCCACCGCTTGCAGGAGCGTTGGCATAAACCCATCGGAGATAGAAAACATTATGCAGCTTGATAACTGGGAAGGCGGCGAAAGATATCAATTTGCATTCAGCGGATACAACTATACCGCAGACTTGAATGAGGACGGAACTCTCAACAATATAAGCATAGGCACAAATGTTCTGTATTCCGACGGAGAGGTAAAAATCCGTTATATGAATGGGTTCCTCGTCAGAGCTGATGGTGGAACCACAGATAACGATGTCTGTGAGGTTAACGGTACCGTACTTAATATCACCGGCGGCGATTGCTCATATGTTCAGATAGACGTCGGTTACTATGATGACAATGGTGTAAAGATAACGTCCGGGCTTGACAATGTACTGAACCTAAAAAAGGGTGAGCAGTGGCGTTTCAAGGCTTACGGCTTCGGTTCCGGAATCAAGCGATATAAAATTGAAGATATAACATGGTATTAATGAAAAGGCACTCCGTAAGGGGTGCTTTTTTATGCCCGAAAGGAGGTACTTATGTCCGAAAAAACCGCCTCGATCATAAAGATAGACGGCGTTGAAATGCCCACGCCAAGCAGCTTCAAGCCGCTCTACAAGGACTACGACAGCAAGAATTCCGGGCGGTCGGAATCAATGTATGCGACCCGCGACATCATCAGATCGGACGTCCGGAAGATGTCGTTCACCTGGATAGTGCAGACGGCTGACCTGCGGAAGATACGCGAGGCTATCAAGCCTCCGAAGATACAGGTCAGGTTTTTCGACATCAACCAGCCCGCCGACGTTCAGTTCAGCACGATGGAGTGCTACGCCGACCCTAGCCGAGAACCGGAGGTGCTCCGCTGGGAGCCTTCCGACCCGGAAAAGAGCTGGTGGAGCTTCACCACGTCATTCACGGAGTATTGATATGTACAATGTTTCAGATACCTATAGGGAGCTTATAAAAGCGCCGGTCCGGTACACCGGGATAAGCGGAGCGGTAAGGCTTCGGGACGGCACTATAATTCACCTGACCGACGACAATATTGCCGCCGGTTCTCTTTCTATAACGCAGAAAATGAACGGCCGCGGGGACTTCCGCCCCGGCGGGGTGTACTCCGGGGAGCTTTCCTGCTCCTTAAAAGGCTTCGCGGGGAAAACCAGCGATCTTGACGGCGCGGCGATACGGCTCGCGTTCATTCTGTACCACGACAGCGATATGCAGGCTGCGAAGTCCGAGACGGTTCCGCTTGGGCGCTTCTATGTGGACGGCTCCTCAATAAAGCGCCGGAACGACACGGTAACGCTTTCTGCGTTCGACGGAATGGCGCTGTTCGATGTGGGGGCGACCGAGCGCTCCGGAACGCTGTATGAGCTTGTGTGCGGAGCGTGTGCTGCGGCGGGGGTCTCAATCGGAATGACGCAGGCGGAGTTCGAAGCGCTCCCGAATGCGGCGCAGACCGCGAAGATAAACACAGCGCGTATCCAGACTGAGCGCGACCTGCTGATGTATGTCGGCATGATGACCGCTTCGTTTACGAGGATCAGCCGCAGCAACGAGCTGGAATTCGTTCCGCTCACATGTGAGAGGAACGACGGCGGAGTAATAGTCCCGGTGCGTGAAATAGCCGGGAATATCCGCTTCAATACGGATTTCTCGGACGATACGACCTGCATTGCGAAGCTGTTCACCAGGCGAAACGGCGCTGCGGTGTACTCCACAAGTGAGATATCAGCGGGCGGCAGCGAGAAGCTCGCCGTTATGGAGCTGAACGAAAATCCGCTGCTTGCGGAGCTTTCCGACGACGTTGTCGCGGCGGTGCTCAACAACGAACTTTTGCAGATGTTCAAATGCCTGAACCGCGTTTTTGATTCGAGCTTCACCGGCGACCCTGCTCTTGAGATCGGGGATTATGTCCGGCTGCGGGGCGGCGCTATAGACACCGACCGGGGATATGCAACGGGCATGATCACCTCTCAGATCTGGAGGTACCGGGGGCAGCACACAATAAAATGCAGCATGCCCTCGTCCCTGTCAGCGGTCGGGGAAACCGAGGTGCAGACCCTCGCGCTTGACGATAGCTCGTCCGATATCACAGCCCCGCCCGTCCGCACACAGCCCAAATCCCAGACAGAAAAGCAGATAGACGAGCTGAGGAAGCAGCTCAGCCAGGCGGGAGGAACGGCGGAAAAACTCCAGACAAGCGGCACGAACACGTCAGCGGTAACAAACGAGTTTGGTGGAATCACTACCGCAGAAGGTGGTGTGGAGGCGTTAAACATAGAGGCAAGCCCGAGTTTAAAATACTTTGATATTTCAATCCCGAGTTTGAAATTTTCGATTTACGGAAATGAAAGCAAATTCAGCGTGGCGCAGGCTGGTTCCGTAGGAGAAAAGCGCATTGAGTTAAGTGATACTGCAGGAATACTGATAAAATCAAACCGAGGAAGTGAAATACGCATTGAGCTTCCCTATGCCGGAATCGGAATAGTAATTGATAAAGAAGATTTTGCAATCTGGACTTCCATTTCAAAGCTTTATACGGCGGGTGGAACTTTGTATTTCAACGGCAAAAAGGTACTTTTGGAGGGATAAACCATGACAGCAAAGACGATAGCGCTCACGGGCGCGGAAATCAGTGTGAATTACTCGGGCGGCACAAACGCCTGGCTCCGGAACGACGGCACGACCGTTGTGTACGCGTCCACAACGCCGGGAATCACGGCGGGAGCTGACGGAGTAGTCAGCATTCCGGCGGGACAGGCAGCGGCGATTTACGGAACTTGCGGTACTGTTTACTTACTCGGGACTGGATCGGTGCAGCTCGTCGGGAGCGATTACACCGCATGCCCTTTTAAGACGTCAGCACGTGGCGGCTCGGGTGCTGACAGCGTAGCCAGAGCCGCCATAGAAGCGCACGCGGCTGACGCGGATATCCACGTTACCGCGGCGGAGAAATCTGCCTGGGACGGGCTGAGCAATCCGAATCTGCTCATCAATCCGGATTTCCGGGTAAATCAGCGCGGGCAGGCTGAATACACCTCCGGCTACACGGTCGACAGATGGTATTCTCCCGGGAAGTGCAGCGCAGCGCCGATTTCCGGCGGTGTGAAGCTCACCTCTACGGTAACAGCGTCGTCAACAACCCACGCTTTTTGGCAGGATTTTGAGTTCCCGCTTCCACCGGGAAAATATACGCTGTCTCTCAAGGCAGCGGACGTCACCGGAGTATGGGCCGCGCGTATCCGCACTGTGACCGCAGCCGGGGACTACGTTGACAGCTACTATACTTTGGCGCTTCGCGAGGGAGTGAACAAGGTATCGGTCGACCTGCCAGATGGCGAATACATCTCCGCAGTCTCCATCGGGTTCAACAAGGGCACCGAAGCCGGGAACTCCCTGAAGCTCGCATGGGCGAAGCTGGAGAGCGGTTCACTGGCAACGCCGTTCGTCCCGCCCGACCCTGCGACGGAACTCGCGAAGTGTCAGCGCTACTACCAGATGCGCACCACAAACGACATCGACCCGCTGGATTTACGTCCCAGCATGAGGACAATAACAGACATCAAGGCAGTAGAAGGAGGATACGCATATGTCGCAGAATTATGATGAAATCATCGAACCGCGCGAAAATGACGAGCAGCGTGCTGCTCGGGAAAATCGGCTGCGCACCGCCGAGATATCCCGGAGATTCGTTGAGATAGACCGGGAAAGAATACGCCCACTTGCTGCAATAGTTGCGGGCGTCGGAACAGATGAGGACAAGAGCAGGCTCAAGGCGCTTGAGGAAGAAGCGGCACAGCTCCGTGCGGAGCTTGCGGCAATGGAGGAAACATGACTGTAGAGAACATCATCACAATTATCAGCGTAATCGCCGCGATATCCGGTATCATTTTCGGCGCGGCGGCGTTCGCGCGGAACAAGCGGGACGATAATCGCGAGGACGGCTCATACCGCAGCGATATCGGGTACATAAAAGCAAGCATGGACGACATCAAGCGCAAGCTGGACAAGCAGGAACAGCAGTATCTTGACCTTGTAACGCGGCTTACGGCGGTGGAATCCAGCGCAAAGCAGGCACATCACAGAATAGACAGACTGGAGGGCAACAACCATGAAAATTGACTGGAAGAGAAAGCTCACAAGCCGTAAGCTCTGGGTAGCACTCGCAGGCTTCATCGCGGGACTTATCGTAGCGTTCGGCGGAAGCTCTGAAACTGCGGAAACCGTATCCGGCTGCATACTCAGCGGCGCGGCGGTCGTGGGGTATGTCATCGGCGAGGGTCTGGCGGACAGCTCCCACAGCAAGGAGGACGACAATGGCGATAACATTTGAAGCGTACGCTAAAAACAACCTCTGCTTCAAGGCGGCGAAAATCATGCCGAATGGAAGCCCGGCGGGAATCATAATCCACAGTACAGGCTGCAACAATCCAAATCTCTGGAGGTATGTTGATTCCCCGGAGATTTGCGGCAAGAATCCCTACGGCACGCACTGGAACGTTCCCATGCCGATCGGCGGGAATGGCAAGCCTACAAAGATATGCTGCCATGCGTTCATCGGCAAGGACAAGAACAGCGCGGTGCGCGCAGCGAAAATACTCCCGTGGAATTACTGCTGCTGGAACTGCGGGGACGGCTCAAAAGGAAGTTACAACTATAAGCCGGCGTACATACAGATAGAGATCTGCGAGGACGCGCTGAACGACCGCGCTTATTTCGAGGAAGCCTTCGGGCTTGCGGCTGACCTCTGCCAGCGCCTCATGAAGAACTACCCGACCATAAAGCCGGGAAACATCATCAGCCACAAGGAGGCTTGCGCCCGCGGGTACGCTTCCAATCACGGCGACCCGGAGAACTGGCTCGCCAGGTTCGGGAAGAATATGGACTGGTTCCGTTCTCAGGTCGCACCGGAGAAGCAGGTCAGGATTACCGCCGAGATCTCCGTCGGGCAAAGCAAAGTAGAGCGTTACCGCCAGGCACTCCAGGCGCTGGGGTGCTCTGTGAAAACTGAATAATCGTTATCCCCGGGGCGCTGGCTCCGGGGATTTCGTCATTTTGCACAAAATATCATGCAAAGTTTTGATAGCGTCATTCTCGTAAAACGGATTATTAATTTTTTAAACAAGTCTGACACCCCCTTTGACACCCCTAGAACGCGTTTTTTGATGATTCTTCGTACACTTTCACGTTAAAATTATGTTTTAAATACAGAAAAGAAAAATCCCCTTACACCGCATTAGACTGCGTTATAAGGGGATAAATTCCTTGGTGACCCATCCGGGAATCGAACCCGGGACACCCTGATTAAAAGTCAGGTGCTCTACCGCCTGAGCTAATGAGTCGTTGAATTGACAACAATAGTATTATACCAGAAAGCAGGCCATTTGTCAAGGACTTTGCGAAAAAAAGCAGTGCAGTACTCGAAAGTTTGTTGAAATCTGGTAAATCAGGTGACGGGTTGTTGTGCATTTGTTAAAAATCACAAATAATACGCATTTTTTTGAAAAATACTATTGACTTTTTACAGTGAATGTGGTAATATATAGTCAAGGAAAGGAAATCAGTACAAACGCTTTAGATGTAAATTTCGCTTGACGTCTCACCAAATATCCGATCCTAATCTATGAAAGAGGTAAGTTCCCATGAATTAAGTTCAACAACTCAATTCAATAAGTATCGTGAAAGGAAATGTTCCGATGCACCTCTGATTTTTGAAATCGCCATTTTAGCTTTAAGCAGAAAGGAAGCGAGTCCGGTGGAGAGTACCGATTCACAGTTTTCATCATCTGCGGCTCGTGACAGGAGCTGAAAACAGTTTTACCAGCGACGAACGCACCGGGTGCTGTCTGACCCAGAAGGTGCAAATCCTCGCTTAACACGGCGTCTAGCCAAATCGAAAGAGTTCGGCTCGTGGCTCCGCAGATGATCTTACCGCTATATGCGTTTACATAGATCACCCCTTCAGATCTTACAGACCAGTAAAGCAGGTGATTGCCGTGAAACACATATTTACAGCAGGAAAATCTACGAAAGGATCATAGTCCGATGGAAACCTGATGATCAACAAGTATTATCATTAAAGGCGGTACATTCCGATGAACTGAATAGCTTAAAATTGAATAATCCAAGCCCCGTGGTGTTCCGCGGGGCTTTTACCTTGTCTAAAAAGCAGCTTTTGCCTGCGAAGCAGGCATTTGTAATCATTTTTTTGCCTCGGCTCTGCCGAGGCAAAAAAAACTTCTATCCCAGCAAGTGTGCGGTTTGTCGGCAAAGCCGACAAACCGTGCGCGCGGCTGGGATGTTCGGCGGAAAAGTCACTTTAGTGACTTTTTCGACGGTCTCCAAGCCCCGTGGTGTTCCGCGGGGCTTTTAGTTTTCAGGGTTGATTCCCGGCGGAAAATGTGATATACTAGACCTATAAATTTAACGGAGGTATAACTATGCAGTACGTTGTTTCAAATCAGCAGATGAAGGAAGCGGAGCGCCGCTGCAATGAGTCAGGAACGTCCTACTACCAGATGATGGAGAATGCCGGGACCCGCTGCGCCGAATTTATCCTGGGGACTATCCCGGTGAGCGCCGATATTCTCGTGATGTGCGGCGCCGGGAACAACGGCGGAGACGGCTTAGTTATAACCCGGCTGCTGAGGCAGAACGGACGTAATGCCGCGGTGCTGCTGGTTTCCGGTGCTCCAAAGACCGCGGACGCGGCTGAGAATCTCAGGCGGCTCCCCGCAGGAACTCCGGTGTACCAGCCGGAGCAGCTCGACGAAGCGTTCAGCGGCAGGGAATGCGTGGTGGATTGTATCTACGGCACCGGCTTTCACGGGGAGCTTCGCGGGAACGTTCCGGAGATAATCGCGGCGGCCAACAAATGCAGTTACCGCATTGCCGTGGACGTGCCCAGCGGCGTTAATTCCGACACCGGCGAACTTGATACGCGCTGCTTACGGCCTACGCACACGCTCGTGCTTGCGGCGCTTAAGCAGGGAATGGTGAACGCTCCCGCGTCAGATATCCTCGGGGAACTCCACCTTCTGGATATCGGAATAGGCGAGGACTGCTTCGCTTCAAACAACGTGGCGTTCCTGACTGACGAGACCCTCCGCAGACCGTTCCCGCCGCACGGCAGAAATACTCATAAGGGTACGTTCGGCAGACTGGCGGGGTTCGCCGGGAGCCTCAGCTTTAACGGAGCCGCATTCATGTGCGCTCAGGCAGCGCTGCGCAGCGGCGTGGGTCTGTACTTCGCGGCTGCTCCGGTAAGCGCGGTCAGGATAATCGCTGCCGGACTTCACGAGGCGGTGTACGTTCCGCTGCCGGAGACCTCCGACGGTTTCGCTGACGTTTCCGGAGATACTCTCGAAAAAATTGTCCGCCCGAAGCTGGATTCGGCTTCCGCGGTGCTTGTCGGCTGCGGTCTTGGGAACAGCGAAAACACCCGCAGGCTGACCGAATTCGTCATACGCAGCGCGACTTGTCCCGTAATTATCGACGCAGACGGCATAAATTCCATTTCCGCGAATATAGATGTACTGAAGGAGCGGACAGGCGATACGATTCTGACCCCTCACCCTCTGGAATTCAGCAGAATGACCGGAGTTCCGGTGGCTGAGATACAGCGAGACAGGCTCGGCATGACCTCGCAGTTTGCGATGAGATACGGCGCGACCGTGCTTCTGAAGGGCGCGGACACCGTGATAGCCTCGCCGGACGGCAGGATGTGCGTGAACTCCGGAGCGTGCCGCGGGCTTTCCAAGGGAGGCAGCGGCGACGTGCTGACCGGTATCATCGGAGCGTTCGCGGCGCAGGGAATAGAGCCGTTCAGGGCGGCGTGCGCCGGGGTCTACTGCCACTGGAAGGCTGCGGATATCCTGACGCACCGAATGCCCGCTGAGAGCATTCTGCCGACGGACGTTATCGCGGCTCTGCCGGAGGTCTACTGCGGGTAAGGCGCGGCTCCTTCCACAAATGACACGGGAGGAGTTTTACATGAAGATACGTATTATATCGGGCGCGGCGGCGCTGACTGCCGTGCTCCTGATGAGCGGCTGCCAGGGAGAGCTTCCGTTTGCGGCGGCGAAAACTCCGGAGCTTTCCAGCTCGTGGACGGCTCAGGCGGAGATAAAATTCGGCGACAACAACGCCAGGGCGGAGGTCACGCGAAGCGAGCCGGGCTGCTGGAAATTCGGCTTCACAGAGCCGCAGGAGCTTTGCGGAGTTACGATGAAGCTTGAAAACGGCACGCTGACAGCGAGCCTGGGTGAACTGAGCGTCACGGCGGGGGAGGGCGAAAACACGATACTCCCCATGCTTATCGCCGAGGGGATAGATTCCGCCGGTGAGAATGCCGGGAGCGCCTCCGAAAAGGACGGCGTGCTGACGATAAAGACCGAGGCTGACGGCAGTTCCTGCACCGTGACCGCCGACAGTTCCACCGGGGATATACTTACATTCAGGTCGCCGGGTAACAAGCTGGCGGTGTTTTTCAGCGATGTTTCGCCCTATACCGAGGAGGTAGGGGTGATAGAGTAGAAATGGAGTTAATGCAGTGAATATCCCCGGGCAGCCGCGCTGTCCGGGGATCGTTTTGTATTATAGTCAGAACAGTTCCGAGTGATTCTCGAGGGAATCGGCCTCCGTTATCTCGCGTATCACTCTGCACGGAACTCCGACCGCCAGGGAATTCGGAGGAATATCCCGGGTGACTACGCTTCCTGCGCCGATAACGCAGCCGTCGCCTATGGTAACGCCTCCGCATACCGTTACGTTCCCGGCGATCCAGCAGTTATTTCCTATAGTTATCGGTTTCGCGTACTCTTTGTCGGTCATTGTGCCGTCCGGCTTTGCGTACTGGTTTCTGTCCTGCCAGCGCAGAGGGTGCATCGGGGTAAGCAGGGATACGTTAGGTTCCATGAATACGTTGTCGCCGATGGTTACCGGGCAGCAGTCAACGCAGGTGAAGTTGAAATTTGCGTAGGAATTCACACCTATAGTCGTGAAACAGCCGTAGTCAAACTGCACGGGTCCCTGTAAATAGAACGCGCTCCCGTTTATCCCGAGTGACTTCAGCACCTCGCCGCGCTTTTCGTCCGTTTCGGTGAGCACATTGTACTCAGTACACAGCCTGTGGGCGATCTGCCTAAGCTGGGTCAGTTCTTTGTCTGAGGGATCGTATATTTTTCCAGAGATCATTTTTCCCTTTTCGGTCATTTTATCCTCTTTGCGCACGTCGGTCAGGCGTTCAGACGAGCTGGGTGACGTTTTCCGGGGCGTGCTGAAGTACGTTCACGCTGAGTATCAGCGCGAGAGCGATGTTGAACAGATTAGCGATAGTGATGTAGCTGACGCGTGTTTTTTTGCTCTTGAAGCCGTTCGAAACGAACCCCAGCCACACGCAGGAAATACCGACGGCGGCGATAAGCACGACAACTACGGCGAGTACGTTCACGTCGATGTCCATCAGGTGGGAAATAACCGATATCGTCACGAAATAAGAGAGCGGAACCAGCATGAGCGGGAGTGTAGCCCACACCCACTGAATGCGGTGCCTGCGCCAGAAGATCACCGACATCAGCAGGAATATTCCGGAGATAACTGCACATTCAACAGCCATGATAGCGCTCCTTTCTTACTCGGCGGTCTGAGCCTGGACGGTGATAGCTCCGTCGTCCCGGGAAGCCTCGGCGGTGTCCGAGCCGGCGGCGTCAGCGTTTGAAGCGGCAGAGGATACCGGAGAGCTGTCCGGAGTGGGAAGGCTCCAGCCGAGATCCTTCGCCTGGGCGAACAGCGCTACAGCCAGCGCGCATATCGCCAGCAAAACAACGGCCATTATTATATTCAGCACAACTATGCTCTTTGGGAGCTTAGGACGGTCTGCCATAAAATTACCTCCTGACAATGAGTTATATCTATTATAGCTCAACGGCTGGAATTTTTCAAGTGCTTTTGAAAAAATGTTTAAAAGCGGCGCTCCGTTCGGGGAACGCCGCAGTTTTTATTCGAATTCACGGTTTCCGCTGTAGATGTTCGTGCGGACTATCCGCAGGCGCTTCACCTTTTCGCCGTATTCCGCGGCGTATGCCTCGAACAGCAGGGAAGGGTTGATGTTGAACGTAGTTCCCGCCGGGAAGGTCACGCGCAGCACGTTTCCGTCAAGTTCCACGTCGGTCATGAGCTGCTTCAGGTCGACTATCGCGGAGCCTTTCTTCGTGCGCTTTTCAATGTTTATCTGCTCCTTTTCGCACAGCGCCCGGAGTTTCTCCGGGTCGGCGGAGGATTCTATCCGGTACCTTGCGGCGGTGATGTCGGTGTTTTTATCCTTTGGCACCGTCACCTCGGTCACGCGGATATCTGCGGGAAGAGCGGCGTTCAGTCTGTCCCGTATCTCACCGGCGGGAACGTCCTCAAGCATGCGGAAGTCCATCGCTTCGTGTTCGCCCTCCTGTCCCAGAGACAGCGGCAGCATGAACGTGACGTAGGTGCGCGGGTTGTAGCCCTCGGTCTGCCAGATAGGGAGCTTAGTCCGCTTCATAGCGCGGATTATTACGCTGCTGAGGTCGAGATGGGAGATGTATTTCGCCCTGCCCATCTTCGAGAAAAACGCTCTTGTGTTAACGGATGGCACGGCAGATCTCACCTCCTACGCATTTTGCTACGCCGCAGCTGGAGCATTTCTCGCGGCAGTTCGGCGTTGTAACTCCGGCGTGGGCGCGCTTGTTCTCCTCAATGAGGAACTCCCGGCTCACCAGCATGTCGATGTGGCTCCAGGGCGCGATCTCCTCGTAGCTGCGGCGGCGGTTGGCGTAGAACGCCATGTCAAGGCCGCATTCCTCGAAGGCTTCCTTCCACTTGTCGAACTTGAAGTGCTCGTCCCAGCCGTCCAGCTTGCAACCCTTTTTCCAGGCGGCGTATATCGCCTTTGAGGTACGGCGGTCTCCACGGGCAAGCACGGCTTCGATGAGCGACAGGTCGTATTTCGACCAGCTTATCACTATCTTGCGGTCGTTGTTGATGGATTTCAGGTGCGCCTGGCGCTCCTTGACCCCCGCCTCGTCGAGCTGCGGCTCGAATTCAAACGGCGTGAACGGCTTCGGAATGAACGTTGACAGCGACACGGCAACTCCAGGGCGCCCCTTGGCGTGGTTCGGGGTCGCGTAGAATTCCTCAATGACCGCCTTCGCAAGCTCGTATACGCCCTCGACGTCCTCCATCGTTTCGGTGGGGAGCCCCATCATGAAGTACAGCTTGATGTTGGTGTAGCCGCCTTCGAACGCTATACGCACGCTGTCCATCACGTTTTTCTCGGTGACGTTCTTGTTTATTACGTCGCGGATACGCTGCGTGCCGCCCTCCGGCGCGAAGGTCAGACCGGATTTGCGGACGTCGGTGATTTTTTTCAGCACCTCGTCGCTGAATCGGTCGATTCGCAGCGACGGCAGCGACAGGTTGATTTTCTCGCCGGTGGTGTAGTCGGTGAGCTCGCTCAGCAGCCCAACGATATCCTTGTAGTCTCCGGTGGACAGCGACGACAGCGATACCTCGTCGTAGCCGGTGTTCTCGCACAGCGCCTTTGTCTGGGCGAGTATCGTGTCCTTTTGCTTCTCGCGGTAGGGGCGGTAGATAAACCCCGCCTGGCAGAATCTACAGCCGCGGATACAACCGCGCAGAACCTCGACTACGGCGCGGTCGTGGACTATCTGGGTGAACGGCACGACGAAATTATCCGGCGCGTATACCTTGTCGAAGTCCTTTATAATGCGCTTCCTGACCTTTGCGGGGGCGCCGTCCTTCGCTGTTATCGACTTTACGGTGCCGTCCTCGTTGTAGTCCACGTCATACAGCGACGGAACGTATATTCCCTCGATCTGGGCGGCGCGGCGCAGGAATTCCTGCCGGGTCGTGCCTTCCTTCTTGCAGACCTCCATCAGGCGCATCAGCTCGAGGTTCATCTCCTCGCCCTCGCCGATGGCGAAAAGGTCGAAGAAATCCACCAGCGGCTCCGGATTACATACGCAGGGACCGCCTGCCATCACGATGGGAGTCAGACCCTCGCGCTCGGAGGCGAGCACCGGAACGCCTGCCAGGTCGAGCATTTCCAGCACGTTGGTGTAGCTCATTTCGTATTGCAGCGTAAATCCGATGAAATCGAAATCCTTTATCGGGTCGAGGCTTTCCAGCGCGTACAGCGGTATATCACGGGCGCGCATCTGCTCCTCCATATCGGGGAGCGGCATGAATACTCGCTCGCACCAGTAGTTCGGGACTGCGTTTTTCAGACCGTAAAGTATCTTCATGCCCAGGTGGGACATTCCGATCTCGTAGGTGTCCGGGAAGCAGAACGCGAACCGGATGTCGACCTTCGACTTGTCCTTGACGACCGAGCCGGTCTCGCCGCCGATGTACCTCGACGGCTTCTGAACATCGAGCAGGAACTCGTCGAGCCGCTCCATCATTGAGTTTGTGTTATCCATAAATTACGTATCTCCAGGTGTATAAGGTGTATCGGGTATTTAAAAAGCCTTTGCGTTGGTGAAATCCACTGTTTTGTTGAACGGATCGTAGTAAATATCCGCGAAATCCTTGTTTATGCAGAAGTATTCATTCTTGTAGTAGAGCGGGATAAACGCCGCGCCGTTTATTATCGACTGCTCCGCCCTGGCGTACAGCTTTGCGCTGTCGGCGAGGTCTGCGGCGCGCTGCGCAGCCTTTATCAGCCCGTCGGAGTCCGCGCTGTGGTAGCCGGAGTAGTTCCCTGCGCCGTCGGTGGTGAACGCCTGGAGGTACGCTCCGGGGCTGTTCACGCTGCCGGACAGTTCCTGCACGGCGATCTCATAGTCGCCGGAGGACAGCCGCGCGCTGAAGTCGGCCTCTGATAACTCCTCCACCACGCAGTAGAACCCGAATTCGCGCTGCCATTCCTGCATTATCGCGGACAGCATTGCCGAGGCAGTCTCGTTTTCGCGCATGATTATCCTGGCTCCCGAGAACAGGCTCATATCCAGCCGCGGGAGCGCATTCTGATAGTATTCCTGCGATTTTTCCACGCTGTAGTCCGGGGTCAGTTTATCGCCGGCGAACTCGCGGTAGGGCTTGTCGAGCAGGGTGACTTCCCCGGGCACTATCGCGTACGCCGCGGCGTGGGAGTTTCCCTCGGAGAGCTTTTCGCGGTCGACCAGGCTCGCGAGCGCCTTGCGGAACTCCTGGTCGGAGAACAGACCGAAATCCGTGTTGAGCGTAAGCCCGACGGTTATAGCGTCGTACTCCTGCACGGTGAACTTGCCGCTCAGCAGCTCGAGCTGCTCCTCGTCGACTGCTATGCAGCTTATAACGCTGGAGTTAAAGTCGTCGACGAAATCCTCGTCACCCTCGATGAAGAAGTTCAGACCGGAGGGTATCACCGGGGAGGTTTCGCTGTTTTTCGCGTTGCGGCGCAGTATGAGATGATTGTTGTCGGTGATGGTGTAGGGGTCGAAATCCCAGGATTTTATATAGAATGCGCCGTTTGATGGGGTGGTATCCCCGGAAAGCCCGTAGCGCCCCTGGGAGGCTATGAAATACTCCTCGTTGCAGGGCATTGCAGGAGCTTCAGCGAGAAGCTCGGGGAAGCGCGGGTCGGGGTATTCCAGGGTTATTTCAAGCTCGTAGTCGCCGACGGCTTTCACGCCGAGCTTCGAGAAATCGGAAGCCGCGCCGGAGTTCAGCGCCTTCGCGCCCTTTATGCAGAAGTACTCGGAAGCCCTCGGAGCGCGGGTCTGCGGGTCGAAAAGCCGCTGGAATCCGTATACGAAATCCGCGGCGGTGCAGGCGGCCTCGAATTTGTTGACGTCAGTCCACCAGATGTCGCTGCGGAGCTTGAAGCGGTAGGTCAGACCGTCGTCGGTGACTGTGTAGTCCTCGGCGGCTCCGGTCCCGAGGCTCCCATCGGGGAGCACGCGCATGAGTCCGGTGTAAACGCTGTTTATTATAAGTATCGACGCGTCGTCGGAGGCAGTCTGCGGGTCAAGGCTGCCGGGATTGTATGCTATGTCGTATTTTATTATTCCGTCCTTGCCGTCCTTTTCGAAGCAGCCAGCGGCGGAGGTCGTTATAACGCAGCAGAGCAGCGCTGCGGCGATTCTCTTTAAATGCCGGTTCACGGTATTTCCTTTCTCGTTGAAAATGTAGATATACAATAATTATAGCATTATCCGGCGTTCAATTCAACCGTTTCGGCGATTTTTTTTATTACAATTTTGTAACCGTCATTCTGGAAGCTCCACTGCTTCGCCATTTGTAAGACTGGAGGGGACGTCGATAAGCCGCTGGTTGGAACTTCCGCGGAACAGCAGCGACAACGAGCGCTTCGAGATATCGAACCTTCCGTCCACCAGCACGTCGAGAATGCTCAGCAGTTTTCCGACGTACTCCTCGCGCCCGGACTTTTTCAGCAGTTCCTCGAACGTCCAGCCGCTGTAGCACATCAGGTGTTTTCCGGCGGCTTTGAAGCGGCTCCCCAGCTCGTAGAGAGCTTCCGGCTGGCAGAACGGCTCGCCGCCGGAGAAGGTCACGCCGCTGCACAGAGGATTTTCCATGCACATTTCATAGAGCGCGTCGGTGGTGGTGAGCTTCCCGGCGGAGAAGTCGTGGGTCTCGGGATTGTGGCAGCCTTCGCAGTGATGGGGGCAGCCCTGCACGAAAACCACGAAGCGCAGCCCGGGCCCGTCTACGATGGAATCCTCTACGGTTCCTGCTATTCTAATGTCCATTAGTTTTCCTTTCACAAAAAGCTGTGCGGAGCTTGTCACCCCGCACAGCAGATGGTTCGATTTTGAATTATTCCTCGGAAGTTCCGTGCTTTACGCGGTCGGATTCTTCGGCGCGCTTTGCATTGTTGAATCTGTCAAGCGTGCCTACCAGGTAGCCGGTTATGCGGCGGATACGCTCGAACGCGATCTCCTCTTCCTTGCGGTGGCAGCAGGGGCACTCGTCGTCGATGATGCCGGTGTAGCCGCACTTCGGGTCGCGGTCTATCGGGTGATTTATCGCGCCGTAGCCTATGCCCTGCTCCTTCATGCAGCGGACTATCTGCTCGAATGCGTCGAGGTTCTTCAGAGGGTCGCCGTCAAGCTCGATGTAGCTGATGTGGCCGCCGTTGGTCAGCGCATGGTAGGGAGCCTCAAGCTTGATCTTGCGGAAAGCGCTGATGTTGTAGTAAACCGGTATATGGAACGAATTGGTGTAATACTCGCGGTCGGTAACGCCGGGGATCTCGCCGTATATCTTCTTATCCATGCGGACGAATCTGCCGGAAAGTCCTTCTGCGGGAGTTGCGAGCAGGCTGAAATTGAGACGGGTCTTTTCGCTCTCGTCGTCCATGCGCTTTCTCATGCGGGTGATGATGTCAAGACCCAGCTTCTGCGCCTCGGGGGATTCGCCGTGATGTACGCCGATGAGCGCCTTCAGGCACTCTGCAAGTCCGATGAATCCCATGGAGAGGGTGCCGTGCTTGAGTATCTCGGCAACGCTGTCGTTCTCGGAGAGCTTCTCGGAATCTATCCAGACGCCCTGACCCATCAGGAACGGGTAGTTCCTTACATGCTTGCTGCACTGTATCCTGAACCGCGCCAGGAGCTGGTCAACGACAAGATCCATCATTTCGTCAAGGGAAGCGTAGAACTTGTCGATGTCGCCGTGAGCCTCGATGGCAAGGCGCGGGAGGTTGATGGTGGTGAAGCTGAGATTGCCTCTGCCGGTGACTATCTCGCGGCTCGGGTCGTAAATGTTGCCGATAACTCTGGTGCGGCAGCCCATGTAAGCGGCTTCGGTGTGGTAGTCGCCGGGCTTGTAGTACTGGAGGTTGAACGGAGCGTCGATGAACGAGAAGTTCGGGAACATGCGCTTTGCGGAAACGCGGATAGCAAGCTTGAAAAGATCGTAGTTGGGGTCGCCGGGGTTGTAGTTGACGCCCTCCTTGACCTTGAAAATATGTATCGGGAAGATCGGAGTTTCACCGTTGCCCAGACCGTGTTCCTCGGCGAGCATTACGTTCTTGATAACCATTCTGCCCTCCGGGGAGGTATCGGTGCCGTAGTTTATCGAGGAGAACGGATTCTGCGCGCCGGCGCGGGAATTCATCGTGTTCAGGTTGTGAATGAGCGCTTCCATTGCCTGGTAGGTCGCGCGGTCGGTCTCGGATTCGGCGAGCTTTTCAGCTCTGTCCTGGAGGTGCGAGAACTCGTCGCCGTACTTCGCGGACGCGATCTCCCATTCCTTCGCCTTGTATTCGTCGTTGTTCTGGAGGCTGGGGTACAGTCCGTATTCCTTGGCGATATCGCCTGCGATGAGCTTGAATTCCTCAAGCACCTCGGTGTAATCCTCAATGCCGAGGGTAAAGCTTACCGCCTTCGCAAGGTTGGTGGTGTACAGCCTGCGGAAGGTCTTTTTAACGCCCTCCGCCATGGCGTAGTCGAATATCGGCACGGACTGTCCGCCGTGCTGGTCGTTCTGGTTAGACTGAATGGCAATGCACGCAAGCGCCGCGTAGCTGGAAATATCGTTCGGCTCGCGGAGGTATCCGTGACCGGTGGAAAATCCGCCGTGGAACAGCTTGAGCAGGTCTATCTGGCAGCAGGTGGTGGTGAGCGTCAGGAAGTCGAGGTCGTGTATGTGGATATCGCCGTTGATGTGCGCCTGGGAGTGCTTCGGGTCGAGCACGTACATCTCGTTGAACTGCTTGGCGCCTTCGCTGCCGTATTTCAGCATGGTACCCATTGCGGTGTCGCCGTCGATGTTGGCGTTTTCGCGCTTGATGTCGCAGTCAGACGCGGACATGAAGGTCAGATCCTCGTATATCTTCATCAGGGTGGAGTTCATCTCGCGCGCCCTGGTGCGGTCTGCGCGGTACAGTATGTAAGCCTTGGCGGTCTTTGCGTGACCCTGCTCGACGAGCACTCTTTCTACCATATCCTGTACTTCCTCAACGGAGGGATCCCTGCCTATAACCTCTTCTGATAGCTGCTGGCACACCCTGTCCGCAAGCTCCATAGCTTCGCTGTAGTCCTTGCCGCCGACTGTCTGGGCTGCCTTAAAGATAGCGTTGGCGATCTTCTCTATGTTGAAGGGTACCTGGCGTCCGTCGCGCTTCTTTATCATTGTTATCATTGCCATTATTTTGATTGCTCCTTTTTAAAAAATGAAATAAAATAACACAATATCTTGTATCGAAAAAGACGATAAATCTATTATATAGTTTTCTGAAACATTTGTCAAGGTATAATAAAATTAAGTTTTGCACAAATCAGGGCAGATATTTTCGTGATAAATCACAAATTTATGTACGCAATGTAAATCCATTAAATGGAAATGTTCTGGAAATTCCGCTGACCTATGCGCTTTTCTCGACTGGTACACATCTGAGAATTTACATAAGGTTGACGAAATCCGCAGGGTATGCTATAATTACATAGAGTTATTCAGAAAAGGGGTGTTCCCATGCCGAAAAAGTTTGCATTTTCCGATGATGGAAGCCGTTACCACACGCTGAAATACCACAACCGGCGGTTCTGGGGCAGACCCGTTTACAAGGCCGTCGTGGACGCAGGCTTCACCTGCCCGAACATCGACGGCTCATGCGGCGTTGGAGGGTGCGTTTACTGCTCCGGCGGCAGCGGCTACTTCACGGCACCGGAGCTTTCCGTGCGGGAGCAGATCCTTCGCGAGACGGAGCGTATCCATGCGGTTCACCCGGAAGCGGGGATAATCGCGTATTTTCAGGCGCACACGAACACCTACGGTACGCTCGGCCGGCTGCGGGAGGTCTACTCCGAGGCTCTGGAATGCGAAATTTGCGGCATCTCAATCGCGACCCGAGCCGACTGTCTCGACCGTGAGCGCGCAGAGCTCCTCGCCTCGCTGGGCGTTCCGGTCACGGTGGAGCTTGGGCTCCAGACCGCGCATGACTCCACCGCGCGGCTCATCAACCGCGGGCATGACTTCGCGGAGTTCGTCAGGGGATTCGAAACGGCTCGGAATGCCGGGCTGCGTATCTGCGTGCACATAATAAACGGGCTTCCAGGGGAAACGCCCGAGATGATGGAGCAGACCGCAGAGATACTCGGAGGAATGCGCCCGGACGGGGTGAAGATACATCTGCTGCACGTCATAAAAAACACCACGCTCGCGGGGCTGTGGGAGTCCGGAAAGTACCAGCCGATGGAGCGCGACGACTACATCGGCACGGTGGTAAGGCAGCTGGAGCTGCTCCCGCCGGAAACCGTGATAGAAAGGCTGACCGGCGACGGCGACCGGGAGGAGCTGCTGGCTCCGCTGTGGAGCCTTGACAAGCGTGCGGTACTGGGCGGTATAATGAAGCGGCAGAAGCAGCTCGACAGCATTCAGGGACTGCGTTTTCAGGAGGGTTAAATGGACATCTGGTCAATGACGCGCCCGGCGCTTGAGGATTGGTTCAGCAGCCGGGGAGAGAATCCGGCGAAGGCCGCGATACTGCTCGAGCGGCTCTATCAGCGCGGTCTGAGAGATTTTTCGGAGCTTCCGTTCGCGCAGAGGGTGATATCCGCGCTGTCGGAGGAATTCACGATGGAGCTACCTGAAACGGTCGCCCGCAGCGGCGACGACAGCACGGAGAAACTGCTGCTGGAATATCCGGACGGAAGCCTTGTTGAGAGCGTTCTCATGCGGCAGACGTACGGCGGGAGCGTGTGCGTTTCCACGCAGGTAGGGTGCGCGATGGGCTGCGCGTTCTGCCAGAGCGGACGGCTCAAGAAGCGCCGCAGCCTCACCGCCGGGGAGATAATGGCTCAGGTGATGAAAATCCGCCGGGAGTGCTCCGCGGATATCCACAGCGTGACGGTCATGGGGATAGGCGAGCCATTCGATAATTTCGACGCGGTGCGGGATTTCTGCGCCAACTGCGTGGATTACAAGGCGCTGGCGCTCGGGGAGAAGCACGTCACGGTTTCGACATGCGGGATAGTCCCGGGAATCAGGGCGTGGACGGAGCTTCCGCACCCATGCAGCCTTGCCGTGAGCCTCCACGCGGCTGACGACGCGCTCCGCTCGGAGATAATGCCCGTGAACCGACGTTATCCGGTGCGGGAGGTCATCGCGGCGGCTCGGGAGTTCGCACGGCTCCACAACCGCAGGGTAACGCTGGAGTACGTCATGCTTTCCGGCGTAAACGATTCGACGGAGCAGGCAGAGGAGCTCGCCGGGCTGGTCGGTTACGGCGCGCAGGGCAGGGAATTCTACGTCAACATAATCCCCTACAACGGCAACGACAGCGGATTCACAAGAAGCAGCCGGGAGCGTATCATGGCGTTCTACGATGTTCTCAAGAAGCGCGGGGTCTCGGTCACGATGCGGCGGGAGTTCGGCGGTGACATCGCGGCGGCGTGTGGTCAGTTGAGCTCGCTGCACTCCGCTGAATGTGAAAAAAACTGTTGACAAAGCCGTCATTTTGTGGTACAATAACTGTATTCTCCGGTGGATCCGGAGTCTGAGCCGGTATGTTGGAATTGGCAGACGAGGAGGACTCAAAATCCTTTGGTAGCGATACCGTGCGGGTTCGACCCCCGCTACCGGCACCATATTAATACTGAGCCGCCTTTGCCGGGTGGTTCGATATAATACAATAAAACACTCCCGAAGCTGAAGCCAGCTCCGGGAGTGTTCATTTTATTTAAAAACCTACTGCTTTTTTCAAAATAAGAGAAGCGTCAAGCGCGTTGACGGTATTATCTCCGTTAAGGTCGGAAACCTCCGGATTTGCGGCAGTCCCCATTCCAACGATGTATTTCAGCACAGCAGACGCGTCCAACGCATTCAGCACGCCATCATTGTTCATGTCGCCGGGAAGGTCGCTGTAGGCGCACACCATAACGATATATTCGCCCTTCGAATCTGTGCCGGACAGTATAGCAGAGCCGTCTTCGCCAACTCCTGCACATTTCAGGAACTGCGGTTTCCCGTTGACCTGTCTGTAAAGATTTGCGAAATAACCCGCAAATTGTTTTCTGAAATACAGCTTTAAACCGGCGGGGATAACCGTGCCGGAAATTTTCAGATCAGCGCCCGGAATTCCGCGCAGGCTGCTCTTATCATTGTTCCCTGGCAGAATGGAAAAATCCGCGTCAGAAATAGCATTGAGCCTTGATCCGTCAGCCACCCAGCTCTTTGTGCTGTCAAGCGAAAACTCAACCGTAAGGCTGTTTTTGACCATCGCAGCGAATACCATTTCCGGAACATCGGTATTGCCGTTCAGTTCGATGACCGCACTGCTTCCCGGTGCAAGTTCTTCCAGCATTGACGCGATGTCTTTCCAGATTCCGTCGCCTCCATTCATGAACGGCAGAGTTTCTTTGCGTTTCTCCGCGCCGCCCTTGCCGGAGCCGACTGATCCTCCGGAGCTTCCGCCCGAACCGCCGCTTGTTTTTTTCGGTGTTATTTCATAAGCGCACACGGTGCATATCTCCGGGGAGGTGTAAGTCGCAGAACCGCCGGAAATATGCGGCTGAACTTCGGAGACTTGGCTGCAGTTTTCACAGATATGCCAGTGACCGTTCCGGTCTTTCTGATATTCCGCAGACCAGATGTGCCCCAGTTTGGGTACTGTCACGGTATCTCTGGAAAGCTCGATACCGCACCGCAAGCACTTTGTATATTCATCATAAGAACCAGGTGCTTCGCACTTTGCAGGCACTTCGTTGTCTCTCAGTATTTTGCTGACCTTATGTTCCAGGGCGGGAATATCTACTCTTGTCCTTGACTGCTCCTCATTGCACACAGTGCAGTAAATTACCTCGGTACGGTATCCGGGTATCCCGCATTCGGCTTCTTTGAAATCATTGTAATCTTCTTTCGGTTCGCCTGAAATGTGCTTTGCGAGTGGACGCACCGTGCTTTCAAGGCTGACCTCATTTTTCGCGTCAGGATCGATGAAATATCTCTGGCACCAGTCACATGACCAGTACTCAATATTTCCATTTACGGTACAGGTGGAGGAAACCGCTTCGTGATGAGTAAGCTCACCGTGACCGGTTCTGATGGTAGCTGACGCTGCGTCGCTTGCGGAATACTCTGATGTTTCTTTCATGCGGATATATGCAACAACTTCCGTGTCATGGTCAACAAGGTTAGATACATTATTTAAGCTCCAGCTGAAGCCGTCGAATTTGTATTCCGCGCCGTCAATCGGCTCTATGACTACATTGAAAGATGCTGTGCTCACCTGCTGAACGGACGCCACGCATTCCGGAGCCTGCTGCGGCTTTTTGTCAGTGATCAGGATATTGACCGAGAATGTCATATCCTTGTAATTCTGCGTCTTCAGCGTTATGGTTATTTTTGAGGATTTTCCAACAGGTGATGAATCAGTTGTCGGAATCATGAAATTAAGGGTACCATTGCTGAAAGACACAGAATCCGGAGTAAATACGTCCTCTGCTGGGTCGTCTATCGCAATAACCGGTTCTTCCATGTCGCCGGTATCGTCAGGCAGTCCTTTTATTTCCACCGACTTATAGCCTGTGTCCGTCCATATATAGGGCAGTTCTACATCCGGAATGATTTTTTCCGCCTTAACGATAGTAAAGCTCCAGTCACCGGAGGTAAACGGAACAGTTGTTCCGGCAATGTTGTCGGATTCATTCACGCTTACGCTGACGGTGTAGGTTCCGGGAGTTATCGGCTCGGCTTCGTTGTTGTTTTCATCAAAGTACTTCACTTCCAGAAGCTTGTTTACTTCCTCCGGAAGACGGTCTGATGTCACATAAGCCGCCTTTGCGCTGCCGCTGTAGCTGAGTTCTGGGGGCGGCGTAAATCTGATATCATCTGCTGTGATGATCGTCTTTCCGATGGTGAATTTCCAGCTTTCATCGGTAAGCCCATTAACAGCGGGATACACGCTCCCTGCTTCAACGTCGATTTTTACAGTATAGACGCCGGGTAGTATCGGCTGAGTTTCGCCGCCGTTCTCATCGAAATACTTCACCGTTATCTTACCGACTCCGGTCACACCAGCCGCAGGAACTACGCTTGCAGTATGCGCAATACCGCTGTATTCAACTGGAAGCATCGGAGCGCTGAAAATAAAGTCAGCGGCAGTAAGCTCAAGAGGACGCAGAACAAGCGTTTTTTCCGCAGTCTTTCCGTCAAATAGTGCATTTCCGGTGAACTTCACAACAAACGAACGCTCCCCGGGTTCAAACCTGTCGGCGACTTCGGCTTCAGCACCGTCTGGATCATATGTCACGCCTGCGGAAAGCTTCACATTGTCAGAATAAAGTTCCAGCTTATCAGCATTGTCATCGGAAAGTACCGAGAAATAACCGAAGCTTTCGCCGAGTTTTATCTGCGCGTCAAGCGTGAATGCCGGTACGTTTGCAACGGTAAACGGTTCAGTCCCGGCGCAGTCGATAGTAAGTCTTGCGTCATACTCATAAGCCGGGAAAACGGACGTGTCCTTAAAACCCGGGAAATACAAAGTCGTGCTGTCGTATGGCTTGACGTCCCATATCTTATCGTCAAGCTTCATCAGCGTCAGAGCATTTTCAGATATCATGTCAAATGTGGAAACGCCTGTGCCGATGCCATTGTTAAATCTGTATATATCGCTGTTATAATAGCAGTTTGAAATTTTGCTGGTGTCGGTTTTGCTGCCGCATACTCCGCCGCCGGTTGGCTTGCTCTCCATCTTAACAATGCTGTAGCAGTTTTCGATAGTTCCGTAATTCGTGCCGCAGATACCGCCGAAGTAATAATCTGCCTTAATTTCCACAATGGAAAAGCAGTTGCTTATTGTGCCTGAATTTCGCCCGGCGATACCGCCGACCTCATTTTTTCCCGTGACAGACGAATCAATTAGACCGACTTGCGAAACTGAGCCGTTTGAGCCTATGAAGCCAAACAGACCTACATTATTGCTGGTGTCAGCGTGAAGTCCGCTTATTGTATGCCCACGACCCTCGAATGTTCCCATGTAGCGGTTCTTGTATGTGCCTATGGGCGTCCAGGCGCGGGTGCATACTACATTGTCGGTCATCAGCGCATTGATATTCACTTTTCCACCGTTAACGGCTTCGGAGAACCTGAAAAGCTCGTCTTCATTTGAAATACGGTAAACTCCGCAAACAGTGCATATCCCATTTTCATCGAAACTGTGATCCTTAAGTTCGCCTGCAACCGGGAGCTTCTCGATTGCGTCACAGCTGGAGCACTTCATGACGATATATTCAGGCTCCACACAGGTAGCCGGAATACGCTGACTGGTTTCAACGTAATTGTGCGGCAGCTTCTCAATCAATGAATCAACGGCTCTCCCACAGCGATCGCAGACATAATACTGAACGCCATTTACTGTGCAGGTCGGCTGTCTGACTACTACTATTTTAGTTTCGATATGCCCAAGCGCTTTTACAGTTTCGTCGGGTACATTTTTCTGCTGCTGGCACAGACTGCACGTCATAATTATCTGTCTGCATTCGGTGCAGTTAGCGGGTATCTCTCCGGTCTCCTGCCAGTTATGTTCGCAGGTATTCGTCGTGCCATTAAACTCCAGCTTGCTGCCGGTTTTCTTCATCGTAAGGGTGTATTTTTTATCCGACATCTTATATTTCGGCTCCACTTGTATCAGATAAGTGTCAGAACTGAGCTTCGTCACGCATTTGATTTTCATCCAACTCGTCGCAGAAGACTCCTGCAGAATAAGTTCGTCAGCCGTCAGACTGCTGACTCCCTGGGTGAACTTTACCTCTATCGTCTGGTCTGTGCGCGCTGAAACGCTGCTCAGGAATTTTCCGACTGTCACCCTGACTGTGGCTGTCAGTGTTCCCTCATCATCTGCGGATGAGGCGGCAGTTCTTTTTGAATAGATCGTAATGGTTGCAGTACCCTCGCCCTCAGCGGTCACAACGCCGGTTTTCATGTTAACGGTTGCAACATCCTTGTTGTCGCTGACATATCTGATAATATCCGTTGAGTTTGACGGAGTCAGAACCACGGAAATTTCCGCAGTGCTTCCTATGTCTGTAAGGTATATTTCACTTTCAGACGGCGTGACGCTTGTCGCACGCAGACAAACTTCAATCGTATCTGTGGCAATAGTCTTTCCCGTGGACTGATTCACGCCCTTTATCTTCACGCTTCCCGGACCTACCGCAGTAAGCAAGCCGTTTTTTTTGCCGACTGTCGCCACTTCTTTATTATCCGAATAAAAATAAACTTTCGCACCGTCAACCTTGATATTAAAGCTTTCACCAACGTCTATTCTTGCCGGAATAGCACTTCCGTCATTTTTGGTAAGCTTATATGCCGCGAAAACCGTCATCGGCATAACGGACATCATCAGAGTTAAAGCGACGGCAACCGCCGTGAAAATACTGGTAAATCGTTTCATTCTTTTTCCTCCCGTTGATCACGCTTCAGACGATACAGCTTAGAAAAAAATAATGCACATTTCTGTATGGTCGCCTATAAAAATGTATATAGCGTACCGCCTGCTTCATCGCTTCCTCTGCAATTCGGCACACTCTGCCCATTTCCATTGATACCCTCTAAAAATCTCCTTCACGGCAGATTTGACTTACCACGAAACGTCGCTTCGCTCCTTGTTCATCATCTGCTTGTTGTCAAACTTTAAATACATACAGTATTACCGCAGTTTGACATCTGGCATCTGATATAAGTCATGCGCGAAATCTGCTCGTGTCCCGGTTTGTAGAGGTTATCTCTTTTAAAAGATTACCATTTCAGCTTTGATTTGTCAATGGTTTCTTCCTAATTGTAGCAATTTGCTTCATGAATGTTAAAAGCAGTACCGGTTTGATGTTATATAAGGTCACCTCTAAAAACCTCATGTCAGCAAAAATGGGCAGTGCGCGCCATCTTCGCTCTGCAACATCGTGTTGCACCTCCTCGTAAGGCTTATAGACTTACGAGGAGGGTTTCTCAAGAAGCTGGCATATACTGTCCATTTTTGCTTTTCACACCGGTTTTTAGAGGTTTCCTTATATTAGAAATCAACATGAAAAATCCTCCCCTGCGCTGGCAGGGGAGGATAAAAGCTATTTAGATCAAACCAACTATTTTTTTCAGAATTGAAGAAGCGTCCACAGCGTTGACATTTCCGTCACCGTTGAAATCTGCCATAAGCGGGTTCGCGCCGCTTTCCAGACCAACAATGTCCTTGAGTATCGCGCTTGCGTCCACTGCATTCAGAGTGCCGTCGTTGGACATATCGCCCTGAAGGTCGCTGAATTCGCAGAGCATTGCGATGTAATCGCCTTTTTCGGTGACGCCCGGAAGGAATAGCTTACCGTCCGCACCGAGTTTAGCGCATGCCACGAATACTAGCTTGCCGTCAACGTAGTTATAGAGGTTCGCAAACTTGCCTGCGTGTTCAGATTTGAACGCGATTTCAAGACCTGTGGGAACTCCTGTGTTGTTGATCCTGAACTGCATGCCCTCAATTCCACGAAGACCGTCATGTTTCTGGCTTGCGGTCCTGATGAAGGTGAAATCTGCTACTGCAGGAGCGGTTATTTCCGCACCATTAACGAACCAGCCGCGAGAGCTGTCAACTATAAAGTGTACTTTAAGATTCTTGTTGTCGATTACCTTGATCACCTCAAAAGGAACGGCAGTGTTTCCGTTAAGCTGAATTGTAACCTCCGAACCGTTTGCGAGCTTTTCAAGGTCAGCCGCAATGTCGCTCCAGCTCTTTGATGAACCGCCGATAGTGGGATTGGTGGAAGTTGTGGGTCTGCTGCCGCTGCCACTGCCGCTGCCGCCGCCGGAACGCTTGGTAAACTTAGCGGATGCGATCTTGCTGTCGCGGGCGTTTTCCTTTATAGCGATTGCCTTTACGGTCGCGTCTTCCGTAATTGTAAAGGGAGCTGTGTACTTATTGCTGTCCGCCGTAGGATCGGTACCGTCCGTGGTGTAGAAGATCGTCGCGCCCTCCTGTGCCGTAATGCTTACCTTGCAGGACTCGCTGAACGAGCCGCCGTTGGGATCGATAACAGGAGCGTCAAGCGTAGAAAGTTCTTTGATTCTTGCCGTAAATGTATCCGAGAAATGTGCGCCGCCCTCGTGCGCAGGGTCGTAAACGCCTTCCTCGGCGGTGTATGTAACAGTTACTTCAACCTCGGAGTTGTCGGGGAACTCTCCGTTCGCACCGTAAAATCCGCTTGCAGAAACCTTTTCGTCCGTCATGGGTACGATTTCAGTATGGCCGCTGTCGTATGTGATCGTCAGCTCGCCGCCAGAGAGGTCAAGATCCTCGCGGTATTCATAGTCTGTCCTGGGCTGCTTGCTGATTGTAACGGTGTCGATATAATCGGCGCTGCAATTTATCTCCTTCTCAAACTCGACTGGTCCGTTCAGGAATTCAATGTCATTCGCTTCGACATAAGCCTTCAGCTTGATTGTCTGCGCCTTGTGCGAATCGGGGTCAAAGCCCAGAACCTTGTCGTAAACCACCTTTGCAATTACGTCCCTGCTGCCGTCCGCGCCGTGGATCCGAACCCTGCTGAAAAGCGCGGTATCGTCTGTAACGGAGCTGTCCACATAGGCGTCTCCAACGTCCGGAACAGGAACGCTTTTATCGCGGGTGGCATTGTTGAACGAATCAAGGATATCTTCGGCGCTTTCAAAATCGCCCTTGTCTATTGGGGGAAGATCTCCGATGAGCTGAGGCTCGCCAGTTGTGACGACCCTCAACTTATCGGCAAGCGTTACGGTCAATTCGTTGTCAACGCTGTAAAGCGTAACTTGAGTTTTGTTGACCCCGTCATTAAGAGCAACGGACGCACCGCATACAAATTTGTACTTGTTGACCGCGCCCTCGGCTGAATTGAACGCGATCTGCTGATTACCGGTAACAGCGGCGCCGTTCTTGGTGAATGTCTGTACGGCGTTGCTCAGTGTAAATGTGCATGCGCCTGCGTCTGCTCCGTTGCTTGTTACTGTCGACATCGCCAGACCGCCTGACCCGACTTCTGCCTTCATCGCGTAGGTGCCGTCGCTATTCTGGATACCCGCAGCAATTACCGGTCTGGGACCTTTAAGCATATAGAACGTCCAGGGACCGTAATACGCATTTTTATCAGCATCCCACTTAAGGTCAGGCTTCGCGCAGCCGTAGAGTATGCAGCGGTCGTTCTTGTCGTAGAACTTTATGGACTTAAACTCAATTATTGTATATGAGTTTTTCTCAAGCTCCATCCAGAACTTTCCGTTTGCCATGACGGCTTTATTATCGTCAGTAAGAGTATATTCCAGGTCGCCGTTATAACCCCCACTTTCCGAGAAGGAACCGAATTCATTTCTGCTGCCGTCTTTATTATACCCGCCGAATTTGATGGTCGCCTGCGCAGGTATATCAACGCTCAGTGCAAATTTTGCCACCTGCTCCAGCGCAGGCTTTTGATCCGTAAATTCAAAATCATAGCCATTTCGGCGTGATCCGATTTTTGAATCGTTACTGTCTCCCAAAATACCGAAACCGTCTCCGGAAGTGACGCCCTGGTCATAGGGGTAAGCGCTTGCTATCACGCCCATGCTCACCGTTACCGTTGTAACGGTAGCTGCGGCGGCTATCGCCCATTTCACTGATGGTTTAAGTTTCATTATACCCTCCTAGTGTATTAATGTCTGTTATCCGTACCTTTTATATTATACATTTACTTTTTGGATTTGTCAATATACCTGGAACCAATAGCACTAAGCATGTAACGAATAATGCACGAACATGAAACGAAAACCCGTTCGTTCCATGTTTGCGCTTTTGCTTGGACAATTCTGTACAGCTAACACATTTTATTCCATCAGCTTTTTCAGATACATCATTATTGCTTTTTCGCCGACTGTCTTTTCTACCGAGAAATTCGTTTCCGATATATCGAACAGAAGGCAGCCGCAGTGTCCCCTGAACGTAGGGAAGCAGACTATCCGCAGGTATTTGTCTACCTCCGGGCTGTAATCGACTATTTCAAGAGTCTCGCCATACAGCACGGAATGCTCGTAGCTGCGCAGCCATTTTGAATCCATGTTGGGAAAAATGCTTCCGAATGTGTTGCCGATAAGTACATCCAGCGGACATTCCTCCAGCCTGGCAAGCGCTTCGTTTCCATAGCGGAATATCCAGTCCACCGCCTGACTTTCTTCGTTGAATATCATTTCGATGTCGGTGAACGCAATGGGAATGTTGTCAAAGCATTTGTAGTGCTGATGGTATTCCTCAATATCAGTGGGATTGTCGTTGTCGGCAAGCAAATCTATGATCGAATGCTGTTTCGCATGGAATTTCTCCAATATCTCCCTGCGGTGCTGCGTGGCATATTCCAGCGATTCGCCGTTTGACAGAGTAATAAGCTTGCCTACGCTGTGGATAGCCATTGCTGAAACAAGGCACCCGCGGGTTATTCTTATAAAATTTGCGCTGAGCGTATGCTGTATCTTAGCAAATGTCATGCGCGTCTTGAGCACGCTTCCGTCCGAAATGTGGATAAACGCGTCCTGCTTATTCATAGAAATATACAATATACTGCTTTCGGGTATGTCGTAATGCTTGCGGTCGGATATGAATGAGATGGTTTTTTCGTTGTTCATTTGTTAGCTCCTTTATTGTGTGATATTAACGATATGTCGATAAGTGCAAAGCTGTCATGACGGGTAATGTATGTGCGTATAATAAACGCCCTGCATTTATTATACCATATTTTTTCTATGTGTACAAGTACGCAGTATATTTTGTTTAGAATCTCACTCGGTTTCATATACTCCTCATATTCATAAGCGCTGTCTGCATACAAGCACTGGGGGGAATATCGTCTGTCGGTCAGCGCCTCTGTCACTTCGTGACACCTCCCCTCGCAAGGGGAGACCGCCTAATCATCTTCTGATTTGATATTTCCACTTGACATGTAATTACAATTGTGGTATCATATATAAAGATGATGTTGTATATGAGTGAGCAATGAGGAATTAATTTTCCAATTGTTCACAATAATATCTCGTGCTGATCCGAAGTTACGGAATAACTTGCAGCTTTTTTATTACATTTGAGGTGGTTTATGAAAAAAATAATAGCAACCGTTCTGACGGTCTTTCTTTTGTTATCAGTTGTTGCTTGCGAAAACGTTTCCGATGAAAGTTATGTACAGACAGAACATCCTACGGCAGAAAGCAGCATTACCGCTGCGGCAGAAGAAACAGTCCAAGCCACCCCGTCTGGCGCTGATGAACCTTCACTGTCGCTTCTGAGTTGTCGTGCAGACGAGGATGGAACTTATTGCATAGACCAAACCACATGGAAGTCATCAGACGATTATGAGCTGTTTCGGAAATACTTTTTTGGCACGTGGGAAGGCAGCTTCCGCTTTCCCGAATATCCCGAACAGAAGCGTCTTGTTATTGACGACACTGAGAAATCGTTTGTCATGACTGAAACGGGTATTCGAATGCTTGGATTTTACGAAGCGGGAGTTCACGCGCTAGCTTTTATGATTGGAAGCGACAGCGGTAGCGCAATAATTTGGATAAGCCCCGACGAGCCAGATACGATCTACATGACATGGGGTGGAATGACCTCGCCGCTGTGGTCACGGAATGAAAGTGGAGAATATTCGGCTGCGCCTGTTGTGTATACCCTGAGAAAAACCAATGAGCCTCTCAACGAACCGGAGGGTAATTTCCTGAGTATATTCAGGCTTCGTGAAATGGCGCGGGAATACGGAATCGATACTGATCTTCTTGTCAACATAGAGTATGAAATCGATGGGACGACACTTTATCACAATGATTGGTACCAGCTTTACCCTATGTACCTTGTTTCCGAAGCCGTGGATAAAATCGTAATCAGAACGTCAGTCGGCAATGTTAGCGATATCGACCTAAAACCAGTTGATGTAATATGCACATTTGAAAAGGCAGAGGGCGAATGGAACAGGAGCATTGAGTTATTTTGACACCTTTTGGGTCTGAAAAAAGAACTGTGTAGATGCGAATAATCCCGAAAAACGTACCAAATCCAGCCACTACGGCGAGGACAGGAACGGTCAGAGGGGGCTCTACTCATTAGAACTTTCCGATGAATCCGACGGAATCCGCAGGCTGATGGCGCTTGCACCGACAATAGAATCAGCCCTGCGAACAGGCGGAATATTGCTTGTGGACGAGCTGGAGCGTGAGCTTCACCCCATGCTTGTGAATTTCATCATATCCAAGTTCCAGAGCAAGAAGTCAAACCCAGACGGAGCGCAGCTAGTATTAACAACGCACGACACCGAGCTTATGAGCATGGAGATTCTCCGCAAGGATCAGCTTTATTTCGCCGACAAGGATACCGCTGATGGTTCCTCTGAGCTGTACAGCATAAGCGAGTTCTCCACCCGCACGACCGATAATATCCGCAAGGGATATCTGGTAGGTAAGTACGGTGCAACTCCTGGTATTGAGCTTGAGGAGGTGGAGTAATGCCCCGCCGTGTCAAAAGGGAAAAGCCGTACATCATCGTATTCTGCGAGGGTGAGAGCGAGCAGGCTTACGCAGACTTCCTTAAGCGTGAGTTTCGTGATGTTGCCGTGATTCAGCGTCCGAAATCCACCGGAACATTCGACGAATCAGGCCGCAGATTCCGCAACGACCATAAATACCTCAACAATGCTGAGGTTATGGACGAGATCTGGTTCTTCTTTGATGTGGAAACCGTTGACATTCCGAAGTGGAGCGACATGCTGAGGATAATCAGCAGGCTTAGAAAGCTGAGGAAGAAGCCCGGAATACGCATACGATTACTTGTGACGACCGGTGTATTGAATACTGGCTCATGCTACACTATGAGTATCTAGCACCGACTATCCGCACAGTTGCGGACAAGGAGCGCATACTGAGCAAAGTCGTAACAAAAGAGCCGACCTACAAAAAGGGCGATATGGACGCTATTTCGAGAATAGCGGAGAACTATCCCACAGCGGTTGTGAACAACCTATTGTTGCAGGGGCTTCCCGGACTTGACAATACAGACAAGCGAAACGAATGGTTGTGTACGCAGTGCCTGACATTCTCAGCGGTTTATGAGGCAATCGAGTTTCTGGAGAGCCTGAAATCATAAAAGAAACAGCAGCACCAAAATCGTGCTGCTGTTATGCGTTTTAGAAAAAATCAATCGTGAAGCAGAAATTTTAGGGCAACACCGCACAATTAACGCCCCATTGCCATAAAAAGAGTGACATATTGTGAAATTCGTGTGAGTTACCCATCAGGCTCGCCAA
>JABLTM010125475.1_pt1 | contig 69018 bp, 84 predicted proteins | sample 7160121 | NCBI WGS metagenome assembly JABLTM01 (sample SAMN14651224, study PRJNA627086) | human gut metagenome | isolation source: feces | host: Homo sapiens
CTCTCATAATTTCGTTGCTTTTAAAATTATGGTGCAAAGGTAAGAACTTTTACGATAAAGGGCAAGGTATAAACGCGGAGCCGCTTACGTTTTATGACAAAAGATAGAGTTATAAAGGGGTGTTTTATGATAAAAATAAGGTTGCCCTTTCAATCTATCAACAAAGAAATCAGAATAAGATGAAGCGATGTCCAACCATCGCTTCATCTTATATGGTGAAACCACATACATAATCCCCAGGCCAATACCTGCCAAAGCAACCAGGCTGCCTAATGAAATCAAAGTATATTTCAATCCTTTCTTCATTACATTTTATCTTTTAGTTGTTTTCAGGGAGACAAAGATAGTGAATTTATCCGAAACAGCATAGAAAGTTGGGGGATAAATGTATGAAATGAGGGTCTGGAAGTACGAAATGATATAACGGATGCTAGGCAACATCCCTCAAACATCCGTTTTGTTAAAATCATACACACATAACAGATTGCAAATCTGATCCTATTTTATGAAGACCAGCTACAATACGTTTACGCTGCTGCTCACGTGGTTTCTTCAAACCATTCACATAGTGTGACAAAAGACTTTGGTTTATTCCAGAAGCACGACTAATTGCCGCTAGAGAAACGTATGGAGAATATGCCTTCAAAAGAGTAGTTGCATCCAGATAGTTATACACAAACTCATAATCGCCATTCTTCAGCCATTCCGGAACATCTTCTCCATTTTCCACAAGGCCTTCAACATGAAACTTCAAACTATCCTTTGATTTGAGGTATAACTGAAAAATCTTGAAAAATGCACTCTTATTTGAACAGTCTTGGATTAACTTGTATTAGCGTATCTATCAATAGAAAATCCTCACCATTGTTGCGAACATCGCTAAATTTGACTTTTATAAAATCTGATTTTTCTGAGGGTTGTAATATATCTTCTTTTCTGATTGTGTCATATACACTGTCTTGTTGGTCTAAATGTGGAATCCATATTGGGGTTGGCTCAATAATATGTTGCCATTCACCATTGATGTTTGTGAAAGCATTATAGCGCATCCACATGGAAGTAGGCCATTGTGTGACATAGCCCCATTCTTCTGTGCCATTGCCGTCTAAATCACCCTCTTTTACAAAGTCTATGCCTACTGTTTTTCCAACGATAAGGTCTTTGACTGTGCCATTTGTTGTGTAAACTCTCCATTCATAGTGACAACCACCATACGTTCCGTCCTCTTTTGGAGAGAGGGAATCAATCGGTTCACATATAAGAGTGTCAACATCTATTCCGTTGAATTTCCCTATTAGAGTATCGCGGTACAGTGCTAAACTATCTGAATCAAGTGAATTATGCGCCTTATTGTTATTGCATCCACTCATTAGCACGGCTATAACTGCCAAAACTATTTTGTTACTTTTGATATTCATAATATTTAATCCTAATTTTCCGTATAATTTAATTCTTTTAGTCGTAGTCGGGAAGGCTCATCTAAATGCGTGCAACCACAGAAAGCTCCATCTCCTATATTCGTTACTGAGTTTGGAATGGTGACGCTTTGAAGAGATTCGCACTCTTCAAAAGCGAGATTTCCTATGCTCGTTACAGAGTTCGGAATAGTGACGCTTTGAAGAGATTCGCACCAGCTAAAAGCTTCATCTCCTATGCTTGTTACTGAGTTCGGAATTATATAATTGACGCAATCTTTTATTTTACTAACAATAGCAGTCTTATCCTTATTGAACAAGCAAACATCATCATTTTGGAAATATGTTGAGTTACAAATGAAAAAACATATATTGCAACCACGAAAAGCATTATTTCCGATATTTCTTACAGAGTTCGGAATAGTAACGCTTTGAAGAGATTCGCACCAGCTAAAAGCTTCATCTCCTATGCTTGTTACTGAGTTCGGAATGGTGACGCTTTGAAGAGATTCGCACGAGCTAAAAGCGTAATCTCCTATGCTCTTTACCGAGTTCTGAATAGTGACGCTTTGAAGAGAATTGCACAAACTGAAAGCGCTATTTCCTATGCTCTTTACAGAGTTCGGAATGGTGACGCTTTGAAGAGAATTGCAGTCACTAAAGGCTTCATCTCCTATGCTCGTTACCGAGTTTGGAATAGTGACGCTTTGAAGAAAAAAGCACCATTTAAAAGCTCTATCTCCTATGCTCTTTACTGAGTTCGGAATAGTGACGCTTAGAAGATAATTGAAAAAAAAAGCACCATCGCAAATAACTTCTGTTCCTTCTCTTACAACATATTCTTTCTTGCGTAATGAGGAAGAAGCCTTTAATAGCTTTTTCCCATCGCGACTATACTTAACTCCATACTCATCTTCAATAGCATCCTTTAAATCCTCTTCTGTTGCTTCTGTAGAAAGAACTTCTTCAATTGGCTTTTCTACCTTGTTCAATAAAAACAAGCGGAAAGAAACAGCAGATAGTTCCTGCTGTGAGTGGGCCAAGAGAAACAAAGCATATAATTTCGAAAATTCCGCATCATTCAAAAGAGAACATAGTGATTTCATCATCAGACATTCACCGATGTCCTGGAAATCAGATTCTGAAAACAGAAGTGAATCTGACCTAGCATTATTCTGCAATAAAGAGGTGTCTAAAGCTATTGCTTTCAGAGACATACCAATAAGCGCCAATGGAAAATCATCGATATGTTCATTGAAACAATCTTCTGTACGCAATGGATGGCGATAGTCAGGACTGCCCAATTCTCGCGCCTTTTGTCCTTGCATAGCAGGGACAAACATTCCATCATAGTCAACTAGTACTAAGGCCCCATCTTCAGTAACTAAGATGTTATCGGGCTTAAGGTCTCCATGAGCAAATGGTTGTGACATCAGCCAGGCAGCCATTCTACAAAACTGATATGTGATAAGCTGCAAAGCATATTCATCGGATATGTGTTGATGAACATACTTATCAAGCGTAACTCCTTCTGCCCAGTCCATGAGTAATACAGGAAATTCTGTATCAGAAGAAACTGTAGAATCAACAAACAATTCTTTTTGGAAGTACTTGATGGAGCACAAATAGTTTGATGACACATATTCCAATTCATCTGTTATCTGCTGATATGCTATATCACGTCCCTCTTGCTCTCTCAAAAAGCACTTCACTGCATATAGTTTCCCAGAGGATTCATCTTTCATCTTGAATACCACTGCAAAGTTACCGCTAGACATCACTATCTCACCAGCTTCATCATAAACAGGACGAAGGGTGCTCAGTACATTAAAATTGTCTTCAGAATGCTTAATGGATTCAAGGTATTCTGATATAAGAGGATAATTCATAATTATAATATTTTGAAAGTGAAAGAATAGTCATCCAAAGCTATTAGTTTATTCTTTAATAGCTTAGATAAATGATCATCAATGATGCGCTCTTTGAGTTCCATGGGGATATTGCACTCCGTAGCGTAGAGCGAAGCCATATCGGCACTAAACTTCATGCCCTCCACAGCTAAACCCATGACCAGCTCTTCCATCGCGCCTTCAGCATCGTACCAGAAGATGTAACGATACTTGTTGAACTGCTTACTGAGCACTTCCTGTATTTTGTCTTTATTTGATTCTGCCATAGCATTTACTGTTTTAAAACGCCCCACTTCCCGCTTTTTAAGCCTCCCTCTCTGACTAGTGCGCCAAGGTTTTTAAGGGCATCTATTTCTCGCTTTAATGCGGCCAACGAAATTTTCAGTTTTTGGCTCATTTTCTCTTTGGATGCATCGGGATTATGCGAAAGATAATCAAGTATAATCTGCTGTCTCTCAGATGGTTTTATTGGCTCATCTTTTGGATCATTTATTGGCTCATTAGCCGATGTTTCTTGAGGGACATCCATGCTACACCCAAATCAGACTTCAAAAAATCCGGATATTGGAAATCAAGGAGTTACATGACGAATGACTGCAATGTGGGTTATGTAGGATAATAGCAGACGGTACTAAAGAATGATAGCCATCCTCTCCGTATTTGGTTGGGGAAGATGGCTATCAGCAACTTGGCTACAAACGCTTTTCAAGGAAAGAAACGAAACGATTTAATAGCTTCTTTGTAACACTATTAATCATTGTATGATTCTTTAATCTTTGCGCTATAGATGGGCTGATTGCATAGTATATCCTAATAAAGAGTCTGCCAATACTATTCTTTTTCAAAATAGTATCTCTAAACTCTCTTAGTACTAATACTTCACTTGCATCATAACTTCCATAAACAGCAGTGGCGATATAACATCCCTCTGATTTTTTATATGCTGGTTGAACTGATGGTTTTGCCTTTGGTGCTTCCAATCTGTCTATAGCACGTCTAATTTTCAACTTCTCTGTATATGAAATATCAGATTTAACAACTAGTGCTTTAAGTTTGTAGAGGGGAAGCGTATCGTAATAAGCTTCAGGTCTCTCAATAGCAATGCTCTTTGTTGGAATCTGTATCTTTGAAGATGCTGATAGAGTAGCTTTCGATTCCATATTAGGGCTTTCTACACTGTTTTGACGGTTTGTACCTATACTGGAAACAGAAACTTTATGCTCTGTTTGGATTGTTGGACTTTGCTTTATCTTATGCTCTTCAACCTTGTTTTGATTGTTTGTATCCGTGACGGAACTCGAAACTTTAGGCTGCGGTACAGTCCTAGCATTCTGATTAACCTTTGGCTCTTCTACCTTGTTTTGAGTGCTCGTGCCAACTATAGGTTGGTCTTCTTTGGGTTCTATAATCGCAGCTACGAGTTTAGAGTGCCAACCTTCATGAAATACTCCTAGGGACAATACGAGATAAACATCAGTTAGAACGCCAACGTAACCAGCATGAATTTTATCTAAATAAATAGGATCTGTTATGGGGAAATCATAGTTGCTACCATTATGGACAAATTTCATTCTTGGCTTTGGGGTATATCGTGTATCGATATATATTTCAGGGTTCTCTGCATGAACAAGCATTACAGAATAATTACCAGTCTGGAAACACTCTGGTGTAAGAGCTTTGCCTCTATTACCGAAAATAGTAGAATGAAACCTATCCAGGCAATCATTCAACGCACTATGAGTTGGCTTAGCATTTCCTAAAACACTAAGTGATTGGTAGTACACGTCTTCCGAATGCGAATATAGGCCCGCATATTCGAAGTTTGCAATTTTGACAACTGACAAAACTCGAATGTTTAAGGCATGCGAGTTCGGAACTTCACCAGCAGCACTATGGGAAACAGGGCGTACCCATTTCGGGACACCATTAACGTCTCGAACTATAGAGTATCCTTTATTATCTAGAGTGACTTCTATACCGGCAATACATCGACCACCATGCTTATAGGAGTTCGCTAAACATAACATGTACTTATCCATACAATCACACTAAATGTTTAATCACAATATCTTCGAGAGAGTGCTCTTTCATATACTCTACCAAGAGTCTTCTGTGGCAGAGTTCAGGGGTTTCTTCACTACAGAGGAAACAGGCTCCATCAAAGTTTGTAACACCATATTTTTTTATGATGTCACGGCTTTTTAGTAACCCTGTATAGATTTCTGTGTACTGCTTCCAGTTTACTTCTTCTTTCCTCCATTTGCTTAGAAGCTCTTTTGTAGGAGCAAAATCTGTAATATGTTTGTAGTCAATGTTGCAAATAGCTCTAACAAAGTACTTAAGGTCATTACCTTTTGCAAATCCAGCGAGTTGACTACCATTGCTAATGCGTACATCTACAAGCATTTTTACTTTATTCTGCTTTAGAAGCTCAAAGAATTGCTCTGCGCTTTTCTTTGTAAAACCGATTGTGTATAGCGTAATCATAAGAATTAATTTAATCAATTATACTGTTATTATCTACTTCTTTTGGGCAATAGCCAATCTCATCATTTTTCAATATATATGCATCGGCTAATTGATCCTTTGCGGTGTATGGCTTTAAATCATAAAAACTTCTTTCTCCAACTATTTTTGTGAGTTTCGGATGCTTCCCTTGAGTGTATTGTGCAACCATTTGCTTTTCTAGAACTTCGTGTGGAAGAGCTACGATTTCGCCATTACTATCTTTAGTTATGTGCATAACATTCCAAAGGTGTTCATGGAGGTATCTTGAAAGAAAAGAGAAACGATGGCAATCTAAAGGATTAGCTTCGGAACACATTAGCGAGACGTTAAATCCTTGGGATACAGCTTTTGTCAAACGTTCAACCCCATGGAGAAAATTGGGGGTTCTCATTCCTGCTAGAAAATCTACTTGTATTTGACTTACCTGTTTTTTATTTTTGATTATCTGACGTTCGACAAGACAGTCTTCACGTCTAGCGCCAAATTCACGACCAAAATGAGCATATAATATACCTTTTTGTTTTAGGAAGGCGGAAATACTTTCCTGGTTAAACTGCGAGGTATATTTGCTATAAGGCATACTTCGTACATCAATGATACATGTAATACCCTGAGTCTTAATCATTTCATAAAACTCTTCAAGGGACTGATTGGAGTGACCAATTGTATACACCTTATTCATCATATAGGAATGTTGTTACTATAGTTTATTTATAATTAATTCAATAGCCCTAGAAGTTACTTCTCTTGGGGACTCACTAACTACATTTGCAATCTTATCTGCCAACCAAAGAATATGTAGCCTTAATTCCGCAACACTATTGTAAGTTAAACCTTTTAAGTACCTGAGCAACAAAAAGTTGCCAAGGATTTTGCCATATCGAGGAATTCACTTATCTTAGTTGCGGATTTGAGGCTCACTACAGCCACATACCATCCTGCATCATCAGTTTTTTTAAACCCTTCATTAGGCTTTTTGGAAGCCATTTTCTTAGCGTTTTCTTCACTTTTTCCCACGGCTTCGCTGTCGTCTCCTGCAATAGTGGACGTAACCTGTGGTTGTATATTTGTCTCTTTCATCATGCAAATCTAGTTCGTTTTTTGATGTCGGTCATCTGAATCTCTACATAAGAGATACAGAATCACCCTGCAAAGATAAGAAAAATGTTGGAAACTAGCAAATTATGCGTGTTAAAAAATTAATAACATTCCCTTAATTCCGCAACACTATTATAACTTAAACTTTTTAAGTACCTGAGCAACAAAAAGTTTAAGTTATAATAGTGTTGCGGAATTACTCCATTTCTATCTTCCAATCCGTAATATTATGCGTTGTCACATCAAAGTTAACCCCAACCTTTACGATTGGCAAGCCGCTTAAAGCGAAGCGCTTAGGATATTCCTTAAGATTGATCTGCTTCATCGCTGCATCAGCATCCTTATTGAGCTTCAACTCAAAAAGATAAAGATGGGTAGCTGTTCTCAATACCATATCCACCCTCCCTGATGGAGTGCGAACTTCTACATCTACATAATTATCAAGAATAGAGAATATCACATACATCATCTGCTGATAATGTCCCTCAGAGTCCGCATTGTTGCAATACGGAACCGTGGCCAGATAAGCCTGAAGCATCTGCATGGCTCCATCCATATCGTTGCGGCGGATAAGAGCTGACATCTTGGCAATGGTCGTGGTTCCCTTCACCGTATTCATACCTATATAATTAGGTAAGAGACTACGATATAGCCCTATCCGAATCTCCTTGTTAGGAATATCCAGGGTATAGAGTTCCGTCTCCGGATCGTACCCCTTGATGGTGATGTAACCACTCTGATACAATAAAGGCATAACAGATGACATACCTTCTGTTGGTGCATCAAACTCCGACTGGTCGGCTTCACAACTACCAATCTCCGATGGCATAACCTGGAATTTCTTGAGCATTTCTATCAGATAAGTTGGTGTGCCTGAAGAGAACCAATAATAATCCAAACAACCAGCAGCCATAGCATTCAGCAAACTATAAGGATTGAATATATCAGGGGATTGCGCCGCAAAATGATATCCATCATAGAACTCCCGTAAAGCTTCCAATGCTTGCTCTCTACTCTTGCCCATTTTTTTCGCTAGAGCATCAACATCCGCAGACATCTGAGACTCCAATTCTTCCTTGGTAATACCACAGATTCCTGCATAGTCATTACGCATACTTATATTCGTAATGTTATTCAGTTCACTAAAGATACTCAATTGAGAGAACTTCGTAATACCGGTCAGGAAGACAAAACGGAGCATTGGTTCACAATCCTTCAACGGACTATAAAAATTGCGCATAACATTGCGAAGCACCGGCAAGTTAACCTCGCTATGAACAACGTCAAGAAGAGGTGCATCATACTCATCAATCAGTACGACAACCTGCTTACCTGTCTTTTCATAAGCAGTCTGAATGAGCGAAATGAGACGGTCATTCGCATCAACTGCAGGAGATGTAATACCCCATACCTTTTCCTGCTCAGCAAGTCGTCTTCCCAAATATCTTTCCAGCTGGTCTTTCTCCATGTGCTTACCTCCTGCCATACTGAAATGCAGTATAGGATATTCCGTCCACTCATTTTCCAGCTTTTCGATGGCTAATCCTTTGAACAGTTCCTTTTTGCCTTGAAAATAGCTTTTGAATGTTGAAACAAGCAATGACTTTCCGAAACGGCGCGGACGACTTAAGAAGAAATGCTTGCCACCGCTATGAGTCATGCGATAGACATATTCCGTCTTATCTACATACAGAAGATTCCGAGTGATTATTTCCTCGAATGTCTGGATTCCTACTGGATATAATTTCAATTCTGCCATTGTTCTGTCTTTTAAGTTTCCGGTGATAATAACCTATCAGCCTATTCAACTGCAAAACTAATCATTTTTTTCGTAATCTCCAAACATTTCTTCTAGAATCTACTCTTGGGTATTAAATAAGTAATCGAATATCTATGGAAAACTCTTTTTTGCATTACAAAATCATTTCTCCTTTCACAGCAACCACAATACACTGATATTCATACTCTTAAGTGTGAAGGCATTTTTATCAACGCCGATTCACATCACTCGCTATAAGAGTAAACGATAGAACTAAGAACAGAGAAAGATGGAACCAACACGAAGGGGAGAATGAACGTTTGCCGGATGGAGAAAGAACGTGGAAGAGAAGGAGAAAATATACCTTCTTACAATCGAGGCGCTGAGTAGTTACAGGTTCATTACAAAAAATAAATGAGAATAAGCTATTTATGAACAGTTTTTTTAGGTAACAATGCTTTCTCCCGTTGGAATCATTCGTCTATCACCAAATTTACGATTTAATTTTGAAACAACCAAGGTTTCACTGCTTTTTTGTTCAAACAAGAAATCCCTGCCATAGGAAGCCTTTCCTACAGCAGGGATTTTTCTATTGGGAATCATTAAGAATGACTTAACAGTCAATTCTTAACTATTAACTATCAACTATTTATACTCGCCCCAAGCCTTGATGTCGATATCCTCCAGCTTGGTGGTGCAGAATGCATAGATGAACGCACTCGCCAGACGGCTGTTGGTAATCAATGGCACGTTCAGGTCGATGGCTGCACGGCGAATCTTGTAACCATTGCTCAACTCGCTGCTGGTCAAGTTCTTCGGAATATTCACTACCATATCAATCTCATGGTTGTGGAGCATCTCCAAAGCCTTAGGCGCACCGCCTTCTGCCTCCTCTGATGGCCAAAGCACACGGGTGTTCTCAATGCCATTCTCGGTGAGGAACTTGCTACTACCACCGGTTGCATACAGCTTGTAGCCATGCTTAACCAACATCTGGGCTGCATCGAGCAAATCTACCTTCTGCTTGGCAGAACCTGTAGAAAGCAGGATGTTCTTGGCTGGAATGCGATGACCCACAGAAAGCATACTCTTCAGAAGTGCGGTAGATGTATCGTCGCCCAAGCAACCTACCTCACCGGTACTGCTCATGTCCACACCCAATACTGGGTCTGCCTTCTGCAAACGGTTGAAGCTGAACTGAGATGCCTTGATACCTACATAATCGAGATCGAAGAGATTCTTGTGTGGCTTCTCTACTGGCAAACCGAGCATTACGCGGGTAGCCAACTCGATGAGGTTGATCTTCAATACCTTGCTCACGAATGGGAACGAACGGCTGGCACGAAGGTTACACTCGATAACGAGAATATCATTGTCACGAGCCATGAACTGAATGTTGAACGGACCATTGATGTGCAACTCCTTGGCAATCTGACGACCAACTCGCTTTACACGACGAACTGTCTCAACATACAACTTCTGAGGAGGGAACTGGATGGTAGCATCACCTGAGTGAACACCGGCAAACTCGATGTGCTCGGAAATCGCATAGGCAATCACCTCGCCATTCTTTGCCACTGCATCCATCTCAATCTCCTTGGCATGTTCGATAAACTTACTTACTACCACTGGGTGATCCTCACTTACATTGGCAGCCAACTGCAGGAATCGCTTCAGCTCATCCTCGTTAGAACATACGTTCATCGCAGCACCAGAAAGCACGTAGCTAGGACGAACCAATACTGGGAAACCTACACGCTCGATGAAGTTGTCGATATCCTCCATAGAGGTCAGGGCGCTCCACTCTGGCTGGTTGATGCCGTTGTTGGTCAACATCTGAGAGAACTTGGCACGGTCCTCAGCGTTATCGATGTCCTTGGCAGCAGTACCCAGGATTGGCACGTTCTGTGCATCGAGGTGCATAGCCAGGTTGTTTGGAATCTGACCACCGGTAGATACGATGACACCATGAGGCTGCTCCATCTCGATGATATCCATCACACGCTCGAAGGTCAACTCGTCGAAGTAGAGACGGTCGCACATATCGTAGTCGGTAGATACGGTCTCTGGGTTGTAGTTGATCATCACAGAACGCCAGCCTTCCTTGCGGATGGTGTTCAATGCCTGAACGCCACACCAGTCGAACTCTACAGAAGAACCGATGCGGTAAGCACCTGAACCGAGTACGATGATAGAACGGTGGTCGTTCTCAAAGGTGATGTCGCTCTTCACGCCAGCGTAAGTTACATAGAGGTAGTTGGTCTGAGCAGGATACTCTGCTGCCAGGGTATCAATCTGCTTTACTACAGGCAGGATGCCATAGCTCTTGCGCTTGTTGCGAACCAGGAGGGCTGCCTTGTGCATGTTGCCCAACTCCTGCTCCAAGCCCACGGCACGGGCTACCTGGAAGTCGGTAAAACCGTAAACCTTAGCGGTGCGGAGCAAATCCTGGTCAAGAGTATTGATGTTGCACTTCTTCATCGCCTCGTCGATGTCGATGATGTGCTTCAACTTCTCAAGGAACCACTTGTCAATCTTGGTCAAGTCGTGAATCTGATCTACGGTATAGCCCTTGTGCATAGCCTTTGAAATCACGAACACACGCTTATCTGTTGGCTCGCGCAAAGCTGCATCGATATCGTCGATTTCAAGTTCCTTGTTCTCTACGAAACCGTGCATGCCCTGACCAATCATACGAAGACCCTTCTGGATGGCCTCCTCGAAGTTGCGGCCGATGGCCATTACCTCACCTACTGACTTCATAGATGAACCCAACTCCTTATCTACGCCACGGAACTTAGACAAATCCCAACGAGGAATCTTACATACCACGTAGTCCAATGCTGGCTCGAAGAAGGCAGATGTGGTCTTGGTTACAGAGTTCTTCAACTCGAACAGACCGTAGCCCATACCGAGCTTGGCAGCAACGAAGGCAAGAGGATAACCAGTAGCCTTAGATGCCAAGGCTGATGAACGGCTCAAGCGGGCATTCACCTCGATTACGCGATAGTCCTCGCTCTTAGGGTCGAAGGCATACTGCACGTTACACTCACCCACGATTCCGATGTGACGGATAATCTTGATGGCGAGGGCACGGAGCTTATGATACTCAGAATTGCTCAGGGTCTGAGATGGAGCGATAACGATACTCTCACCGGTATGGATTCCCAGTGGGTCGAAGTTCTCCATGTTACAAACTGTGATACAGTTGTCGTAACGGTCGCGAACCACCTCATACTCTATCTCTTTCCAGCCCTTCAAGCTCTTCTCTACCAGTACCTGTGGAGAGAATGAGAAAGCCTTCTCTGCGAGTTTGTTCAGCTCCTCCTCGTTGTCTGCGAAACCGGAACCGAGTCCACCCAAGGCGTAAGCAGCACGGATGATGACAGGATAACCGAGCTCGGCAGCAGCCTTGCGAGCCTGCTCGATGTTCTCGCAAGCCTCACTCTTGATGGTCTTCACATTGATTTCATCCAACTTCTCTACGAAGAGCTCACGGTCCTCAGTGTCCATGATAGCCTGAACTGGAGTACCCAATACCTTGACATTATATTTCTCCAGGATGCCCTGGCGATAGAGTTCCACACCACAGTTGAGGGCAGTCTGACCACCGAAGCTGAGGAGGATACCGTCTGGATTCTCCTTCTGGATGACACGCTCTACGAAGTAAGGCTGCACTGGCAGGAAGTAAATCTGGTCGGCAACACCTTCTGATGTCTGTACGGTTGCGATATTCGGGTTGATGAGCACAGTCTCGATACCTTCCTCGCGCAATGCCTTCAGGGCCTGCGAACCTGAGTAGTCGAACTCACCTGCTTCACCGATCTTCAAGGCTCCAGAACCTAAGAGGAGCACCTTCTTTATATTTTCGTCTTTCATTATTTTCCTAATTATTTAAGTGTTTCTACAAACTTATCAAACATGAACTCTGTATCCACAGGGCCTGAGCAAGCCTCTGGGTGGAACTGGCTTGAGAACCAAGGGTTCACCTTGTGGCGGATACCCTCGTTAGAGCCATCATTCATATTTACAAAGAGTTCCTCCCAATCGTTGCCCAATGTCTTGGCATCAACGGCATAACCGTGGTTCTGAGAGGTGATGTAGCAATTGTTGGTTCCTACCATGCGCACTGGCTGGTTGTGTGAACGGTGACCATACTTCAACTTGTAGATAGTAGCACCGGCTGCCTTAGAAAGCAACTGGTTACCCATACAGATACCGCAGATAGGCTTGCGGCTCTGACTGATCTGCTTGCGAATAATGTTTACGGCATCCTCGCACATATCTGGGTCACCAGGACCATTGGCCAGGAACAATCCGTCGAAGTCCATATCGGTGTAATCGTAATTCCAAGGCACACGGATCACCTCTACGCCTCTGTTGATGAGGCAACGGATGATGTTTGCCTTCACACCGCAGTCAACGAGAACCACCTTCTTGCCGGCACCCTCGTTATAACGGATAATTTCCTTGCAGCTTACCTGGTCAACAAAGTTTACACCCTCATAGTTAGCCTCAGGAATGTTGTCAGGCTCATCATCAAAGAGAATCTTACCCATCATCACACCATGCTCACGAAGCACCTTAGTCAACTCACGGGTGTCGATGCCTGTGATTCCTGGCACCTTTTCGCGCTTCAACCAGTCGGCAAGACTCTCCACTGCATTCCAGTGGCTGTACTGCTCGCTGTAATCATTCACGATGATGGCAGAAGCATAAATCTTGTCACTCTCCATGAAGGTTGGCAAACCATTCTCCTCAAAAGTAAATGGTGGCACACCATAGTTGCCCACGAGAGGGAATGTAAGTGTCATCAACTGACCGGCGTAAGAAGGGTCGGTCAAACTCTCTGGATATCCCATCATGGCTGTGTTGAACACAACCTCGCCCGCTACAGGAGCGTCATATCCAAAAGATTTGCCATGGAACTTAGTTCCATCGCTCAAAACTAAGGTTACTTTTTTCATATCTGACATTTGATTCTTTTATTTCATACTTATAAGAGCAAATGAATTCTTCACTCTTCGTTCTTCTCTATTCACTTATTTATGATAAACGTTTTCGATGTAGTTTACAAACGACTGGTTACAGAGCTTCGTGCCGCCTGGGGTTGGATAATGACCGGTGAAATACCAGTCGCCCTTGTGGTTTGGAATCGCCTCGCGCAAGCCCTCGATGCTCTGGAATACAAGCTGGATAGGAGTGGTCATGCCCTCTGGGCGAAGCATCTCAACAATCTTCTCGTTGATTTCCTCGGTGCTGAATGGCTTGTAGATGGAGCGTACCGGATTGATCTGCTCCTCCTTTGGCTTTGCCAATTCTGCCTTGCAAGCCTCATAGGTCTGCTCGATAAGGTCTTCCATCTTGCGCTCTTTCAAAAGCTGGATGGCAGCACGGAACACGCAGAACTCTTCCAGTCTTGCCATATCGATGCCGTAGTAATCCGGATATCGGATCTGAGGGGCACTGGAAACCACTACAATCTTCTTAGGATGCAGACGGTCGAGGATGCGGAGAATACTCTCCTTCAGGGTAGTACCACGCACGATACTATCATCGATAATGACAAGATTATCCACATTCGGCTCGATGCTTCCGTAGGTTACATCATACACGTGGCTCGCTAGGTCGTTACGGCTGTTGCCCTCTGTGATGAAGGTACGGAGTTTGATATCCTTCCATGCTATCTTTTCTGAGCGGACGAAGTCGCCGAGGATTTCGTATAATTCTTCTTTTGATGGAACATGGTCGAGGTTGGCAATCTGCTCAATCTTGGTCTCATTAAGATACTTCTTGAAACCGCTCAACATGCCATAGTAAGCCACCTCGGCAGTGTTCGGGATATAGCTGAACACGGTGTGGTCTACATCATAATCCACAGCCTTCAGGATAGGCTGGGTCAACTGCTCGCCCAACTGCTTACGCTCCTTATAGATATCCTTGTCGGAACCACGACTGAAGTAGATGCGCTCGAATGAGCAGGCTGAATCGCCCTTCTGCTCCATGATGCGCTCGATGCTGCACTCTCCGTTCTTCTTCACAAGAAGCGCCGTGCCCGGCATCAGTTCCTGCACTTCCTCTGCCTCCAGGTCGAAGGTGGTCTGAAGTACAGGGCGCTCGCTGGCTACTACCACGATTTCATCGTTCTTGTAATAGAACGCAGGACGGATGCCCCAAGGGTCGCGCATAGAGAACATTTCACCCGAACCGGTGATACCGCAAACCACATAACCGCCATCAAAGTTCTTCATCGTGGTCTTGAGTACATTGCTCATCTTCACGTAGTCTTCTATATAGTTGGTGATATCGGTATTCTGCATCTCCATCGCCTTTGCAGCTACGAAGTTGCGCTCCACCTCTCTGTCCAGACGGTGGCCCATCAGTTCAAGCATGATGTAGGTGTCGCTGTAGATGCGAGGACTCTGGCCCTGCTTGGTAAGTTCCTCGAAGATTTCATCTACGTTGGTCATGTTGAAGTTACCACAAAGGCAGAGGTTCTTCGCCTTCCAGTTGTTACGTCGCAGGAATGGGTGCACATACTGAATGCCACTCTTTCCGGTGGTACTGTAGCGCAGGTGTCCCATATAAAGTTCGCCTGCAAAAGGCAGTTCCTCTTTAGCGAACTTTGCATCAGCAAGCTGCTCGGGAGTCAGGCTCTTGAAGTTGGCATTCGCCTTGCCGAAGATTTCGGTCACGGCATTCTTGCCCTCTGCACGCTCACGGAACATATACTCATGACCAGGCTTACCGCCCAGTTTGACACAAGCCATACCAGCACCCTCCTGGCCACGGTTGTGCTGCTTCTCCATCATCAGATAGAGTTTGTTGAGTGCGTACATCCAAGTACCATACTTCTGCTGGTAATACTCCAGTGGCTTGAGCAATCTGATCATTGCTACACCACACTCATGTTTCAATGGTTCCATCTCTCTATTATCCTTATCTTATTTAGTTTAATTTGAATATACCTATCCGAGGGATCCCCCTCCAAAAAAAGGGAAACGTCAAGAAATGACGAATCCCTTTATATATTATTCTACAGTAACTGACTTGGCCAAGTTTCTAGGTTGGTCAACGTCCTTGCCCTTACATACAGCTACATGGTAAGCCAAGAGCTGCAAAGGAATGGTAGCCAATAATGGCTCCAGGCACTCCAAGGTCTCAGGGAGTTCAATCACTTCGTCGGCAATCTTGGAAATGGTTTCATCGCCATTGCTGACAATAGCAATAACACGACCCTGACGGGCTTTAATCTCCTGGATATTAGACAAGACCTTCTCGTACATGAAGTTGTGGGTAGCAATAACTACCACTGGCATATCGCTGTCAATCAATGCGATAGGGCCATGCTTCATCTCCGCTGCAGGATAACCCTCAGCGTGGATGTAGCTAATCTCCTTCAACTTCAATGCACCCTCAAGGGCCACAGGATACTGGAATCCACGACCCAGATAGATGAAATTGCGAGCGTATGTAAACGTACGGCTCAAGTCAGCTATCTTATTGTTGAGCTTCAACACTTCCTTCATCTTGGCAGGAATGTTCCAAAGCTGTTCTGTAATCTTCTGATATTCATTTTCGCTGATGGTTCCCCTCTCCTTACCGATGGCAAGTGCCAGGAGGATAAGGACGGTAACCTGACCAGTGAACGCCTTGGTAGAGGCAACACCTATCTCCGGACCTACGTGAATATAGGTACCTGTATCTGTCTCTCGTGCGATGGAAGAACCGATGGAGTTACAGATACCATAGATAAACGCACCGCTCTCCTTGGCAAGCTTGATGGCAGCCAGGGTATCAGCGGTTTCACCACTCTGGGAAATGGCGATGACAACATCGTCCTTCGTTACCACAGGATTGCGATAACGGAACTCTGATGCATATTCTACTTCTACAGGGATGCGGCAATAGTTCTCTATCATCTGCTTGCCGATAAGTCCGGCATGCCATGATGTACCACAAGCCACGATGATGATTCGCTTGGCATTGAGAAGCTGCTGGCGATGGTCGGTAATGGAGCTGAGCACGACACCCATCTCAGTCTCCTTCTTGCTGGTTGTATCGTCGCCATCAGTCATTACGCGAGTTTCCACTGTGCGGCTAACTACACGGCCACGCATACAGTTACGAAGGCACTCTGGCTGCTCAAAAATTTCCTTCAACATAAAGTGAGGGAAACCGCCCTTCTCTATCTGACCGAGATCAATGTCTACGGTCTGTACCTCAGGGTTGAGTTTAACGTTCTGGATGTTCACCACCTGCAATTCCTCACCGAGGCGCATCACAGCGATGTTACCATCCTCCAGATAAACCACCTTATCTGTATATTCGATGATAGGACTGGCATCAGAACCGAGATAAAACTCTCCATCCTTTCCGATACCTACAACCAATGGACTCTGTTTACGGGCAGCAATGATCTGATTAGGGTTACGCTTATCAAGAATTGCGATAGCGTAAGCTCCGATTACCTGCCGGAGAGCCACCTGAACGGCAGTCAGCAGGTCAAGTTTTTTCTTAACCTGAATATATTCAATCAGCTGGACAAGAACCTCTGTATCTGTCTCGCTTCTGAACTCTACTCCCTTGGCAATGAGATTCTTCTTGATATCGGCATAGTTTTCAATGATTCCATTATGAATCATGGCAAGGTTCTTGCTAGAAGAATAATGCGGGTGAGCATTCACAGCAGAAGGCTCTCCATGGGTAGCCCAACGAGTATGAGCAATACCCACATGTCCCGAAATATCCTTATCAGAGCAGAACGCTTCGAGATCTGCCACTTTACCCTTTGCTTTGTAAACGTTCAAAGCTCCATCATTACTGATTAGAGCCACGCCTGCACTATCGTATCCACGATATTCCAAGCGCTTTAAACCCTTGATAAGAGCGGGATAAGCCTCGCCCTTACCTAAATATCCTACTATGCCACACATATATATACTTTAATTTTATTATATAGTATCCTGATTTTATCCTCTTCGATGATCTGTTATCGCAAGATATTGACAATCAACGATGCGATAGAAATCAATGTACCAACGGCAGAGAACCACAATGTGGTAGATGAACCGATGGCTGAGTTTTGAGCTTTCACCTTATTTGGCTCTACATAGATGATATCATTCTGCTGCAGATAATAGAAAGGTGAATTAATGATATTTGCATCATTCAAGTTCATACGATAGGTATGCTTCTCTCCTGCAGCATCCTGACGAATCAGCAACACATTGTCGCGCTTACCATAGATAGTAAGGTCGCCTGCCTGAGCCAAAGCCTCGAGAATACTCATTTTCTCCTGAGGTACTGAAATGATGCCCGGCTTGGTAACTTCACCTAATACAGAAACATGATAACTTGCCATACGAACTGTAACGATTGGATTTTCCTTTGCAGCCAAGTAAGGCTTTACCTTTTTCTTGATAAGATCTTCTGCCTGTTTCTTGGTCAAACCACCTACATGCAATGTTCCAACAACAGGAAACTCGATGTTACCGGAATTGTCAACCAGATAACCTTGCAAAGAACCAGTACCAGAACTCAACTGCCCGCTGTTTCCCAAAGTTTGAGAAACAGAAAGGTTGAAAGGCATGGCAGCCTTTGGATCTGTCGTAATCACGGTAATGGTAAGTTCGTCCTTAGGCATAATCTTAGCTTCATAAAGCATTCTTGAAGCAGCCAAACTGATAGAATCTGCATTTTGGAAATAAGCTACATTCTTAGTACTTCCACAACTGCCAAGTACTAAGAGCATAGTCAAAGCGACTAAAACTGAACTAACGAGTTTTTTCATTTTCTAAAATTTTCGTTTTAAAATATTGGTGCAAAATTACGGTATTTTTTTGAATACTGCAAATTTTTGCACCAATAATTCTATTTACGTCTATTTTTTTTTGAAATAATAGCCTTTTTTACTTATCTTCGATGCCATTTGATGGCAAATTAAAGCTATAACTGTTATCGAAAATCTTCTTCACTTTATTAATCTCAACGAAGGTTGTGCCTCCACCCTCTCCAAAGCTACCGCTCAGATAAGCAATCTTATCCTCCTCACCTAAGTAGCCTTTCTGGCGAAGCATACGTACCGCTGCGGTAAACATAGCCTTGGTAGAAACCTGATCCTTCTGATGAATTGGAATAATACCATAGCTCAGATTCAACCAGCGCTGGAGTTTCTCCTTATAGCAGATTGCCAATACCGGATTTGGACCACGGAAGGCTGCCAGGTCGCGTGCAGTCTGACCGGTCTCGCCATCGGTAATAATACCAGCAACACCCAACTTCTTTGTAGCCTCAATGGCAGCATGAGCCAGGAAGAGCTTCTGGTCAATCTTACCATCTTCCATTGGATCAATATCATTCAGTGGAGACTTATCCTTCTCTGCCTGCTCAGCAATACGGGCCATGGTCTGCACAGCCTCTACAGGATACTTTCCGCTTGCTGTCTCACCAGAAAGCATCAGCGCATCGGTGCGATAGAAGATAGCATTGGCAATATCAGTTACCTCAGCACGAGTAGGACGTGGATTTTTAATCATGGTATGCAACATCTGTGTTGCTACGATTACCGGTTTCTGCGCCTTCACACACTTAGAGATAATGCGGCGCTGGATGCCTGGAATTCTCTCGATTGGTACCTCGATACCCAGGTCACCACGGGCAACCATGATACCATAGCAGGCATCAATAATCTCGTCAATATTATCAACACCTTCCTGATTTTCAATCTTAGAGATAATCTTGATATCACTGTTGTGAGCGTCCAAGATATCCTGAACTGCCTTCACATCGGCTGCATTGCGCACAAAAGAGTGAGCGATGAAATCAATATCCAACTCGATAGCGAGTTCAATATTTCGGCGGTCTTTCTCTGTCAGTGCAGGCAGGTCGATATGCTCTCCCGGCACATTCACGCTCTTGTGAGCCCCGAGCACTCCCTCGTTCTGAACCTCGGCAACCAGCATAGGACCCTGGCTGTCGATAATCTTCATATCGAGTTCACCATCATCGAAGAGCAAATCATCACCTACCTTTACATCGGCTGCGATGTCAGGATAACTCACATTCACAATATCATGAGAAGACTCCATTTCCGGACGTCCAAAGATTTTCACTACATCACCAACATTGTAGTGGATAGGTTCCTTCACACCTGTAGTTCGCACCTCAGGACCTTTGGTATCAATCATAATACCAATATGTGGAGACACGGCTCTTACATTCTTTACGATGGTGCGTATACCCTCTTCTGTGGCATGAGCAGTATTCATACGAACAACATTCATACCGGCGAAAAACAGTTTTCGGATAAAATCCTGATCACATCTACGATCACTGATGGAAGCGACAATCTTTGTTTGTTTCATATTTGTAATTTACCTTATTGAAATTTCAATGTTTGCGGTATTTCTACCATATTTCTTAAATTGCGTGCAAAGATACAAAGAATTTCTGAAATAAAAAACATCTGAAATACAAAATATATATAAAATATTGAGTAACTTTCAAATTGAAAGCGCATAAAACAGAAAATCTAGCCAATGGGACACTTCTCGTTCCCATTGACTAGATAACAAATCTATTAATCCCATTGAAAAACAGGATTCTTAATGATCAATTCTAAATTAGATATCCAAATCTGGCGCCTTCTCAGCTCCTGCTGCTGCCTCAAACTTAGGCATCACATTGAAATTGAAGAGGCCGGCGATAAGGGCACTAGGCATTTTTCTAACCGTCTGGTTATAGTTCTGAACGGCTTCATTATACTTGCGGCGTGCCTCGCTGATACGGTTTTCCGTACCCTCTTCCTGAACCTGAAGAGCCTTGAAGTTCTCGCTGGCTTTCAACTCAGGATATTTCTCGGCTACTACCATCAGTTTGGAGAATGCATTCGCCAACTCGCCCTGTGCAGCAGTATATTTCTTCAGGCTAGCCTCAGTAAGATTATTGGCATCCAGTTTTACCTGACCTACAGCAGCACGAGCCTTGGTCACCTCGGCGAAGGTTTCTTTCTCATGCTTGGCATAAGCCTTTACAATCTTAGCCAACTGTGGCATCATATCAGCACGACGCTGATACTGAGTCTGAACATTAGCCAACTCTGTGGTAGCCAACTCCTGTTTCTCTACCAATCCGTTATAACCACTGAACATCCATAGTACCAGCACAACTACGATGCCCAGAATAATCCAGCTTTTCTTTATACCTCTCTTTGCCGGTTGCATGTTTGAATTCATTGTCTGTTCCATTGTCATTATTATTAATTATTAATTCTAAACTATAAACTATTAACTATCAAAGGCATCACCATCCTCCGCCAGAGCCACCTCCGCTAAAGGTACCTCCGCCAAAAGAACCGCCCGAGAAACCGCCGCCGGAAGAACCGCCACCTCCCATAAAGAAAGGAGGTATCCAGTCATCGTCATTGTTTCTCCTACGAGACTGGTTTCTCTGATTGCTCTTCGGTCTTGGCTTCACAATGCCGAGCATCTCCAAAATATACCTGATAAACAGATAGATAGGAATACCGAAGAAGATAAGGAAGAGGATAATGACCAGGAACCAGTCCTCTTCGTCATTAACCGAACCTTCATCAACATCCGCAATTCCCGTCCGTCCACTTTTCACCTTATTATATATAGCACGGCTTACAGATGCTACTGCCTCGCCCGGATTGCCTTCGCGCATATACTTCACGATGCAAGCTCGGGCAATATCATCGCAGTCTACATCGGTCAACTCACCCTCCAGTCCGCTTCCTGGAGCAATAAAGTACTTATGGTCCTCCACCGCGATGACAATAACCAGTCCTCTCCGACTCTTCTTGTAACCGATACCATATTGGTTGCCCACATCCTGCGCCATCCGGAAGGCATCCTGGTTATCAACCTTTCCCACAATGATGAGCACATTCTGTACGCCACACTCCAACTTCAGTTTCTGAAGATAGAAATTGGCAGAATCCTTCTGAGCCTTATCAACATATCCATCCGGGTCGGAAACATATTGCGTAGAATCCCTGAGGAAAGGAATCGGTACATTTTTCGCCGTCCAGACCTCCCCAGCCGTCAACGCCAATGCATGAAAGGCAACCATCATCAAAGCCAAAAAATATCTCTTAAATCTCATAATTTCTCTATTTTGGTGCAAAAATACACAATAAAAACCTTATATGCAAATACTTAGAGCATTATTTTTGCAAAAAAAGCCTTAAGTATTTTGTTATATCATAAAAAACTTGTATCTTTGCACACCGAAATAAAGATTAACAAGTAAAATTAGTAAAAAATAAAGAAATGACCAAAGCAGATATCATTAATGAGGTAGCTATCGCTACTGGTATGCCTAAGAAAGAAGTAGGTACTGTAGTAGAGGCTTTTATGGAAGAGGTTAAGAAGTGCCTCATCGAAAAGAAGGACAATGTATACTTGCGTGGCTTCGGCAGCTTCAACATCAAGCATCGTGCTGCTAAGACTGCCCGTAACATCTCTAAGAATACAACCATCACCATTCCAGCTCACGACTTACCAAGCTTCAAGCCATCAAAGAGCTTCATCGAGGAGATGCAGAACGCTCAGTAATACTGCTGGACAGGAAGAGAGAAATATCATTTTTTATAATAACAATATTTTAAAATTTTAAAATCATGCCAAACGGAAAGAAAAAGAAGGGCCACAAGATGGCTACTCACAAGCGTAAAAAAAGATTACGTAAGAACAGACATAAGAGCAAGTAAGCTAGCAGTATAGCTAGTTTACTATAGCTCTCGGTCAGTTCGTGACTGAGGGGGTGTGTCAGTTCTGATATGGAATGACATACCCTTTTTTTGTATTAATTTAAAGTTAAAAGATTATTGAAGATATGACAAGCGAAGTTGTAATTGATGTCCAACAGAAAGACATCTCTATCGCACTCATGGAGGACAAGCAGCTGGTGGAATACCAGAACGAACCTCGTGAGGCATCGTTCTCTGTGGGCAACATCTACATCGCAAAGGTAAAAAAACTGATGCCGGGTCTTAACGCCTGCTTCGTGGATGTAGGTTATGAACGCGACGCCTTTCTTCATTATCTTGACCTAGGAAGTCATTTTAATTCCTACCAGAAGTATCTTAAACAAGTACAGAGCGACAGAAAGAAACTTTTCCCATTCTCTAAAGCCAGCAAAATGCCTGAATTGGAAAAGGACGGCAGCATACAGAATGTACTCAAAGCAGGACAGGAAGTGCTGGTACAAATCGTAAAGGAACCAATCTCTACCAAGGGACCTCGACTCACAGGCGAAATCTCATTCGCGGGCCGATACCTGGTACTCATGCCATTCGGTGATAAAGTTTCTGTCTCGTCGAAAATTAAAAGCGGTGAAGAACGCTCCCGACTCAAACAACTCATTCACAGCATCAAACCAAAGAATTGCGGCGTTATCGTCCGCACTGTGGCTGAGGGTAAGAAGGTCGCTGAGCTCGATGCTGAGCTGAAAGTCCTGGTGAAGCGATGGGAGGATGCTATCGCCAAGGTACAGAAGACCCAGCAGCGCCCGCAACTTGCATTCGAGGAGACCGGAAGAGCCGTTGCTCTCTTGCGTGACTTGTTTAACCCATCTTATGAGAACATCTACGTGAACAACGAAGATGTGATGAACGAGGTGAAGAACTATGTTTCTCTAATAGCCCCTGAAAAGGCGGGCATAGTTAAGCTCTACACCGGTAAGGTACCTATCTTCGACAATTTCAGCATTACCAAGCAGATTAAAGCTGGCTTTGGTCGTGTTGTTAACTACAAGCACGGTGCTTATCTCATCATCGAGCACACCGAGGCCTTGCACGTTGTCGATGTAAATAGTGGTAACAGAACTCGTGAGAAAGGTCAGGAAGCAAATGCACTGGATGTTAACCTCGGCGCTGCTGATGAGTTGGCAAGACAATTGCGCCTCCGAGATATGGGAGGTATCATTGTTGTCGACTTCATCGACATGAATCTTGCCGAAGACCGACAGTTGCTCTATGAACGCATGTGCAAGAACATGCAGAAGGACCGTGCCAAGCACAACATCCTGCCATTGAGCAAGTTCGGACTGATGCAGATTACACGCCAGCGTGTACGTCCGGCTATGGATGTGAATGTAGATGAAACCTGTCCTACCTGTTTCGGTACGGGCAAGATTAAGTCTAGCATCCTCTTTACCGACCAGTTGGAAAGAAAAATCGACCGCCTAGTCAACAAGATTGGCGTCAAGAAATTCACTTTGTATGTGAATCCTTACGTGGCTGCCTTCATCAACAAGGGTTTCATTTCCCTGAAGCGCAGATGGCAGTTTAAGTATGGTTTCGGCTTCAATGTGATTCCTTCACAGAAACTGGCGTTCCTCCAGTACGAATTCTACGACAAGGACAACCAGTATCTGGACATGCAGGAAGAACAGGAAACAAAGTAAGTTTTTAATTATCAGAAAAAAAGCTCCATTCGCATCTGATTGCGAATGGAGCTTTTTTATTTTGTTTTTCTACACCTTATTATATATAGGGCATTTCAGTACTCTATCTCATTATTCACCATCTTCTCTGTATCCCAAGGTGCAGGAGCACCGCCGAGATAACGATGGAACCAGTCGAGGTGCGCGTTGTAATAGAGCGGCATCGACTTCAGGTTGCTTGGCCAGTGACCATCATACTTCAAGACTATCAGTCGAGAAGGAATGTTCAGGGTCTGCAAAGCTGTGAAATACTGCAAACTCTGGGTATACGGTACACGATAGTCTAGCTCGCCCGTCATCACGAGGGTTGGTGTTGAGAAGTTCTTGATGTATGAGGATGGTGACCACTTCTCGTAGAGATCGGAATTATAAGGCTGTCCCTCTAACTCAAAGTTAGGAAACCATACTTCCTCAGTACTGCCCCACATAGAGCGCAAGTCATATACGCCCATCATGGAAGCCAGACACTTGAATCGCTTGGTATGTCCCTGCAGCCAGTTCATCATGTAACCGCCATACGACCATCCCATCGCTCCCATCCTCGTGGAGTCAACATATTCCAGGGTTGCCAATTTATCGGTAACCTTCATCACATCCTCAAATACCTTTCCGCCCCAATCACCGGAAATGGCACGGGTAAAGGCCTGACCATATCCCGTAGAGCCATGAGGATTAGGATAAGCCACCACATAACCGGCAGCAGGATAAACCTGCCAGTCGCCACGGAAGGAATTCATCCATTGCATCTGTGGTCCGCCATGCACATTGATGATAAGCGGATATTTCTTGCTGGCATCAAAGTTGTGTGGCTTCACGATGAATACCTGTACCTTGTCGCCACCAGCGCCATCTACCCAGATACTCTCAGATGGACGGATATCCACCTCATTCTCCAACTTCTGGTTAAGGAAGGTAATCTGCTGTTCCTTGCCGCTTGCTACAGGAGTTCCATTCCACTTTTTCATCTGCTGGCGATAGAGAGCCGATGGCTTACCTGTCGTGCTATAGGTATAATATACCATACCCTTATTGTCGAAATCAAACTCCGAGATGGCCTTGCCCGTCAATACCGGCGAGATGGTTTTTCTGGCTATACCGAGCTTGTAGAGCGGCTGAGCGCCCTGTACCTGACCGAGGAAGAAGATACTCTTGCTGTCGGGAGCCCATTTGTAATCATCTACCCAGTTATCAAACTTCTCTGTCAGAACGGTAGACTTCTTTGCAGCCCGGTCGTAGATAGCAAGACGGAAGCGATCAGACTCATAACCAGGCACTTGCTGCAAGCGGTAAGCGATATACTTGCCGTCAGGCGAATAGGCTGGAGTACCATCCCAAGCCTTGTTCTCCTTCGTGATGCAGACCGGTTCTCCCCCATTCACAGATACCGTCCACAGGTCGGCATTGGTGCTAGCCTCCTGATGCTCATCATGATTGGATACGAAACAGATCTCCTTGCTGTCAGGAGAGAATTGATAGGTGATTCCACCCCCAACCACGAATATCAGCGAATAATTGCCCGGAGTCAGATCCTTGTAAGTCTTCGTCTGTGTATCGAAAAGGATAAGGTGATTGCATCTGCCATCATTATAGCTCGTCCAATGACGGTAGAGCAACTTGTCGGCGATATGCGCCTGTACAGGTCCCTGCTCCTTTTTCTCCATCCGGGCCTTGTTAGCCTTGGCATCAGCTCCCAGGTCGGGATATACTTCTGCGGTAAAGGCAATGTATCGCTCATCCGGAGAGATGACAGGACTACCGATACCCAACTCATAATCAGTTACCTGTTCCGTCTCGCAGGTAGTCAGATCCATGCGAAAGATCTGAGCCGTCCCTTTCTCATAATTAGTAAAGAAGATACTCTTCCCATCCTTGCTCCATACGGCAGAACTGCTCTTTCCATCCTCGGTAAGAGCCTTGGCGTGAGAGCCATCCGCATTCATGATGTAGATATCGGAGCCAGACTTCTGGTTCTTCAGGTCAGAAGAACTGGCGGTATAGCAAACCGTCTTACCATCAGGCGAAAGGCTCACCGAAGATACGCCCTTCACCCTGTACAAATCCTCGATGGTAAACGCCCTTTTCTGAGCGTTTGCCGAAAGCAGCGTCATCACGACTGCTGCCGAAAACATCAATCTCTTGTTCATATAACCTATTAATATTTATATTTACGATGCAAAAATAGCAATTATTTTTGGATTTTCTGCAACCTTTTCTCTACTTTTATCGTCTAAGCTATAAATAACATTGATAATAACATAAAAAAGAAAGGAAAAGACTATGATTTTAAGTACAACTTTACTGTGTTTCTCAGTGTTTAAAGGGGTTCTCTGATGCTCTGATAACTTGAAAATGCCGCAATCATGCACCATGTTGCACAATTGCGGCTCTTAACGCTGAAAATAAACTGAATAAATACTGCATGGAATTATGGCAACACTTAGACTATATCTAGATACAAGGGTAAAAAGGCAGGATGGTACGTTCTCCATCCGGCTTGCTGTCAACCACCATGGTGGGACTGCCTTCATTTCCCTCAATCAATACTGCAAGAAAGATGAGTGGGATAAAAGGGCTTGCAAGGTGCGCAAGCGTCCGGATCGTGATGCTATCAACGACTTCCTTCTTGACCGTCTGAATTTTTATAATAGAATGATGATGAAGGCGCAATGCAGGGAAACATACCGTGGCGACATTACGGCTAGGGAACTCCGGGACTTAATAATGCTTGAAGCCGAGCCTGCAAGGGAGAAGGTCGCCCTGCTTCGTGATGGCTTCATTGCCTACGAGGGCAGGAATCTGAAAAAGAACACGATAAACAGATATAAATATACTTGGGCAAAGATTGAAGCTTTCCTAGGGAAGGAAAAAGCGGCTCTGCTTACATACGATGAGATTAACCGCTCTTGGCTTGAAGACTTCGATGCGTTCATGGCAAAGGAAGGATTGTCTAGGAATACCAGAGCCAGCAGGATGCTCTGTGTCGCTGCTGTCTTCAACCTTGCGATAGATAATGAGCAGACGAAAAACTACCCTTTCCGAAGGTACAGTCTACGGCTTGAGACAACGAAAAAGCGAAATTTGTCGGTTGAGGAAATCCGCTCTATCTTCGAAGCTGGTGGTGATGAACTGGTCGACATGTTCCTGCTGATGTTCCTGCTGATTGGTATCAATGTGAGTGACTTGTTCGCCTTGACAAAGGAGAATATCGTCCGTGGTAGACTGGAATACGACCGGGCTAAGACTGGCAGGCATTACTCCATACTCCTTCATCCAGAAGCTCTCCGAATCATCGAGAAGTACAAAGGGGAAAAGAAGCTGCTTCGTTTCTCTGAGCATTTCAGGAACGTTGATGTTGCAACGGTCATGATTAATAAGAAACTCGCAAAGGTTCGCCCTGGGCTTACTACGTACTACGCTCGCCATACGTGGGCATCTATAGCCTTCAACATTGGTATACAAAAGGACGTTGTGTCGCTTGCGCTGGGTCACTCGTTCGGTGTCCGGGTAACTGATACCTACATCAATGCAGACCTATCGAGAGTAGATGAAGCAAACCGCAGGGTTATTGATTACGTACTTACCACGTAAACGCCACAGAACGCAAATTTCGGGGCAAATCGGGAAAAGAGCATAAAAATACCCCAGCGGTGAAAAAGTCGAGCCGCTGGGGTAATAAGTGGAGACCACTTTAAACATTCAGTGATGCAAAGGTACGCTTTTCCTTTGAAACCACCAAATTATTTGCCAAAAAATTTCTTCCTCAACAAATCATTGATAAATCGTGACTTGTTGGGCAATGCGTTGAGGAAAGGCAGCAGGTCGTTGTCTATCTGTACACCAACTAGCTTGACCGTCTTGCCTACTCCCTTCTTGGTACTCTTAATCTTTGCCATTTTTACCTCCGTTTATTAATTGTTCTGCTACATTCTTAACTAACTTGTTGTAAAATTCTCCCTTTAACTCTGGGTGCAACTTCTTAACTGCAGCCTTGGCATCTTGAAGAGCATTCTCACGCTTCAGTGCTTTACGATACTTACGTTGAATTGATGCAATTGACCTTAACGCATTATCTGCTTCTTTTACGTATTCATCTTCTGCTCCTCCTTCAACTAATGATGTAATCTCCTCCGAGCAAAAAGATATTGCATCATATTCCTCTTTGGTAATATATATATTAGCCATACATCAATCCTCCTCTGAATAATCAAGAATGACCGCATCGCCAGCGATATAATCACCCTGCAAGCAACCTCTTTGTTGCAAACAGACAGTTGCCGCAATATTGCGCTTCATCTGCAACGCCTTGCAATCTTCGTTAATATACATCGCCTTGCCGTTCTCCAGGTCAATGCGCTCAATAAAACCGCTCACGAATCCTTGAAGTTCCTCCAAGGTAAATTTACCACCGCTGGCAGGCTTAACGGTTATCTGCTCGCCAGTCGCTCTAATAAGTGTTGCCATAATCTAATAATTATATTATTGTTTAATACTCTTTCTTTGAAGGATTCATAATCCTCTTCTGTATAAATAGTAACGGTGTCACCATTAAAAGGTGCATTAAGCTTTATAACTGTCCCATTTTGGCTTTCTCGGAAAAGCAAAATGTGTTCTTTGTTTAATAGAATCTCACGATATGCGTTAGATTTCACTTTGATAAACTTTGCCATATTCTTTGTCTGTCTTTTTTAAATTGCCTATCTAACTTCGTTTTCATTCTGTTCATCTTGTGCTCAAGCCTGCCGATCTGATTGTAAGATAACCACTCCGGCTTGATGTTCAACTCAATCCAGTACTGGCGCATTTCCTTGCAATGCCGGGCGATGCTCTGGAAATAGAGGTGTCGCTCGTATGGATTGCGAAGGAAGTACTTGCAATCGGATAATAGACGACCAAGCATCATGTATTTATGCTTTTGCCCTTCTCCAAGACTGACAAGCCTTCCGTTGTCCCCGATCCACAGCGTTGCGCCCTCTCCCTTCCAATAAAAGTCGAAAGCCTTGCTTACCGGATAATAATAGCCATCGAGCACCGTGCCTTCCTTTAGGTCTCGCCCAATCTCTCGCAGGCAGGTTCTTCCCAAGCTGGTCGTTACCTCGACCACTGCTTGTGCTGGCATCTTGTTGTATTCCTTCATATCTTGCCAAATTTAAATTTCTCTTTCAGTGATGTAATACTTGTATGTCGCTCCACCCATTTTAACCTTGAAGTGTCGGTCTCCTTCTTCCATCATTTCTACAAATGGGTTGTTCCTGAAGGTTTTCTTAATTCGAGAAAACCTTTCCTCCATTATCTCCTTGGTTCTGTAGTCTTCGATGTGACTATCAACTTGCCCAAGGCTATTTTTGCCGTTCAAAATGTATTGTTTCATATCTTGATATATTGTGCAGGGCTTGCGCCCTGCTGATTAATACTTTTCAATCCAATACTCTGTTTTGAAATTCACGCATAAGCCTACAAATTCAGACTTGAAATAACCTTGTCGTACCCAGTATGGATAATGTCTGTCGGCTTTCTTTAGTCCCCTGAACAGCTTGTTCAAGAATCGCTCTGCCTTGTCCTTGCGTGTAAAGTTTGTCACCTCATCGATTTCTTTTCCTTCCATCTGTCTCTTGATGTAATATTTTGCTCTTGCCATTTCTCTGTCCTCCCTTGATTACTTAGCATACAATGTAACTACAAGTCCACGCCTCAAAGCGCAGCGGCAAGCGTCCATACCAGCCTTCAATGCTCGCTTGATGAACTTATTGAAGAGTTCTGCACCGATGAGCTTCAAAATTCCGCTTACTCCTACGAGTGTGTTTATCTTCTTGCCATCCTCTGTGCGTCCGAAGACCTTAATACGGAAGTTGGCGTTGATGAACTTTGTTGTGAACTCTAAAATGTTTGAATTTGACTTTTTCATTTTTCTTTGGCTTAACCGTGTTGCCTAGGGCTTAATGTTACTGAATGTTTATTATGCTTATCTCCTAAACACGATGCAAAGATATTAATATTTTTCGGTTCCACCAAAACTTTTCCCGAAAGATATTAATATTTTAACTTTTATTGGCTGTTTATGTCGTAAGCACGGCTATTTTCGGTCGTTTTTGGTCGTTTCCGGTCGTTTTCAGTACGCTTTCCACGCTCTATATAATATAACCTGCACGCCTTAGTTTGAATGAATATATAATCTAACTCTCTTATCCCCTACCCCTTTTCTCTCAATGAAAAGTGTTCTTCGCACAAAAATGGGCAGGAAAACGCTCTCCTGCGCTTCCTGCCCTTCTTGAAATTGATATTATGATTGAACCTACTGAACTCTCTTCTTGATGCGCTCCTTTATCCAGTTAACGGCAATGAGTGCCAGGAATAGCAATACGCAATCGCCAATGAATAATCTTATCTTGTGCCATGTGCTCACTGGCTTCTCTACCTCCTTGGTCTTGTATCGGTTTACGTAATACTTGACCTTTACGGTGTCGGTCACGAATTTGTAAATGTCGCCCACGATGGTGTCCGTCTTGGTTGTCGTCATCCATCTGGTGGTCGTAAGATTGTGCCATCGCTCCTTTATGATGGTATCGCCCTTGATGTAAACCAGCACGCTGTCATGCTTGATTATGCTGTCGTGCTGCCGGGTGTCCTGCCAGTGAATCTGTCGCTGGTTCACGCTGTCACGTCTTACGCTGGTGTGTGCGCTGTCGTGATAGACTGTGTTATTTGTGGCTGATTTAGCGCAGGAACAGCCAAAAATCAAAAGTGGGGTAACTATAAGCATGGCGAGAAATAACGCCACAGAACGCAAATTTCGCCCTTTTCTTGAATTTTCCATACTTTATAAACTTTAGATTGATATGTTTATTACGCAAGCACCTTGATTTCCAAGGCTTCCTTGGCTCGCTTCAAATACTTCTCGCAGGATGCCAGTCCATTATAGCCGCCATTTATCTTCCTGCGGATAGCCTTCAAGTTGTCTTGGTCTGCCAACTCATTGCAGCCGAAGGTGTCGAATACCCACATCGAGGATTTCGTTGCTCCAAGAGAACGCTCCAGAAGTTCGGGACTTTCCACAACATCGAAACCGCAATAATTAGCATACTTCCGGTAGTTGGCTCGCCCGGTAATCTGTATCAATCCCCTGCCCTTATACTTCACGCCATCGCCCTGCTGGGTGTTGCCGAGGTCTTTCCTGCCCTCGTATGCTTTTCCGCTTGCAAGCTCTTTGGTATATCTGAGCTCACCGCTTTCGTGGGCAATTTGAGCCAAGTAGTGCGCCATCCTTAGTTGGGTGTTAATGTGGAAATGCTCTGCCCATCCGTTGATGATTGGAAGGTAGGTGTCTGCCCTGCTGCCTGCATTTGGCATTACCTTAATAAGTTGCGCTCTAGTTATCCTCATTATCTCCTCCTTTCTTCCTTTCTTCCTTCATAATCTCGACAACCGCCTTCGCAATCTCGTCCTTATTTTCGAGGATCACCTGCATAGTGCGGTCTTGCTTGCGTATCTCAGCCTTCTCGTATGCCTTCTCCCGGATACTTTTAAACTCACACAGAAGCAGATACACCGTCCAAGCGATTGCGAACATCGGGAAGGGAGAAATAATACACGTAGCCACGTCCATAAGCGAAGCAATACCGAATGTCGGGAAATACTTCTTCGCCTTGTCGCACGTCTTCTTCAATCCGGTTGAAGTTCTTGCAACATGCAGTTCCTTCGCCTTCTGTATGCCTGCTATCAGGTCAATTGTCATCGCTATCAGAATTGTAGCGAAACAGATAAAAATTACTAGGGCGCACAAATAAAGGTGGTGCACCTGAAAATCGTGAAATACTTCGCTCATATCAATTTGTTTTTTTGGTTATTCCAATTTCTCCCAGTCAATGGTAACGCCCTTTCCGATGATGTCTGCCGTCCACCTGCAGAATGCCATACCCTCGTATCCGTCCGGATCACTGGCTACGGCAATAGCATACTGTACGCAGTCGCTCTCGGTCTTGATTACCTTCGGGTAGAAGTCCGCATAAGCCATATTAGCCAAATAGAGAATATCCCCGAGGGTTGTGCCCTTCGAGATTATCTCGTTGTTTGTTGCCAGCCGGATTTCGTCTACCGTCCAACGATGGCTCGTTCCGTCTACGTTCTTCATCTGCTCGCTTGCCTTGATTGCTAGCTGCTTCGTGAAGTGGTAGCCGTGCTTGGCAACGTATGCCACATATCCGCTGGCTCCCATGAGTGCCTTTGCTGCCTTCTCGTATGGTAAGCCGTGAATGATGTCTCTCTCTTGGTGCTGGTGTCGCTCTTCCTCGCTATCGCAAGAATGGCGCAAAACGATAATTTTCTTCATTGTGCGCCCTCCTATCCTAGTTTGTCGAGTAACTGTTTAACCATGCCACGAATGCCGCTTATATCGCCCTCAAGTGCCTTGAAACGCTTTTCTGTTTCCTGCTTTTCCTTGATTGCCGGGTTCAAAGCTGCAAGAAGTTCTTCGCCTTTGGCTTTCCGCTCCTTGCTTGGCTCGTATGCCTTGATTATCTCATCGGCTTCATTTACCAATTTCCCGACTTCGGGCAAAAGGTCTGCCTTGTCGGTTGCCAGTACGGTTTCGCCTGCAAAGGTTACTCCAAGGTGTTCGGGGATAGTGTAGATTGTCTGCTTTCCCTCCACCTCGATTGTTACGTCTCGCATTGGCTGTCCGCTGCTGGAAATGGTTGCGATGCCAGTGTTGATGTGCGGCTGGTTGTCTACGACCTTGCCTTCCTTAACTTCCACCGTCTGCTTGTCTAGCATATAGACCGGGTGATTTCTCTGTATATTCTTAAATTCCATGATGCGCTCTTTTTAGATAATTCGATAAATAGACAAAAAGGGGTCTCACTGATAGAACAGCGAGTTGCCCCTTGATAGATTTTGTTCAGACCGCCTACGCACCAGTGGTGGTTGTGGTGGTCTTCAACGCTGCAATAAGTTCAGCGTTCTGTCTCTGCTGGCTCAACTCCAGGCGTGCATCGTTGTACCGCTGCTGCAAATCCTGCTGCCAGTGATTGTTCAGCACATCGATAACTCGCTGGGTGTTGTCTTGGTTCGAGCGGATGATGTCGCACTTGTCCTGCTGAAGTTGGAAACCGAGTGCCGAGAAGCCTCGCTCTATGCTGCGGTTGTTGAAATCGAATCCTCGCTGCATTGAGTTCTCGATGTTTTTCTGCCCCAGCTGGTTGTCGTAGCCCATCTTGATGATGTTCTGCTGGGTCTGACAGCAGCAATCCTTAAGCGCAATTGTCATCTGCAAGTCCCCCTGTGAAATGGCATTGATTACTCGCTCTGCCGAATAACCAACTTGTCCGCTTATCTGCTGGATGCCTGCCTGAATGCCGCAAACAGAAGACTGCAATGCGTTGAAGTCGCAGTTCAAATTAGCCGCCAACGTCTTCAAGTCCTGGTTGTTGCCCTGGATTGCGCCCATCAGCAAGTCGCTGTTGTGGTTGTCGCTCATCTGATTACGAAGGCTGTCAATCTGAGACTGGATTTCGGCACGCTGTACGTTGCCGTTCTGTCCGTTCCAGCCATCACCGTACATGAATCTGAACATTCCTAACATCATCATGTAGGCGAAAGGGTTGTTCCAGCCTCCACCCATACCACCGTTCATTGCTGCCAGCATAGTCGCTGGATCATTGTCTCTACCTCTAGCGAGCAAGGCTGCTGCTAGGTTGTCATTGCCACCGTCCCCAGTGCAATAGACTTTTTCGATTGTGTCTGCCATAAAATTTTGAGTTAATTATGTCGTGGAAGCCAAATATTGGAATCCGCTGCAAAGTTACTCTGATTTTTGGCTCGCTCCAAAAAGTTAGTACAGGGGTATTTATCGAATTGTTGTCAAAGAACGCTTTTGGTTATTTTCTTTTTGTTTCTTGATTAAACACAAATCGGCTCAACGTCCTTGTTTAGAAGGGTCGCTTGTGCCGTGGCAAGTCGATAAACTCGAGACGTGCTGAGATAAGTGTAAGCCATCTTACAAAGATGTCTCACTGCTGGAACGGTGCGGTTTAATACGGTCGCAATGGTCGTTATGCTGAATCCTGCGTGTATCATCTGCTCAACGACCATACATCGTGTCATTACGAGGTTTTCTGCTCGAGACTTGCCGAGAACGTCTTCTCTCGTAATGCTCAACTCTCCGCTCGGCAGTTCAATAGCACAACACTTGATTACGTTGTCTATAACTCGCCATAGTTCTTTCTCCTTGTCATTCATATTTTGTTTGTTTATTAATTTTAGTTTTACTTGTTTTGGACAAACTCTGCAACAACAAGTTTATTATCATCTGTCTTGATTAAGCGTGTATAGGTATCATATGTCGTTGTCAAATATTCAATCTTATTAATAAGTGGACCATGTGATGATAATTGCATTTTATACATGTAGCTATTACCATTGTTAGAGCAATAAGTGCTAGCTCCTTGCGCTCCTGCAAAGACTACCTCCAGGATGCCTCCTTTCGATGCCTTTTGAAACCAATTGTATACATTGATACTAAATGTTATGTCCATGTTAACAATCTGATGATTCGCGACAAATGGAATACTAATATATCCTGAGGCGTCTGTTTCGTTTCGATAATCAGAATTATTAACAATAGCTGTACCAAAATTTGCTTTTATTTTCGTCCAAAGCTTCTTTATTCCACTTTCATCCAAGAAATTCATACAAACCTCCTTTCTAATTTAATGCATCAATTACCGATGTTGGGATTGCGCTGTCTGCTGTTGCGCCATTGGCGATGCCGTTCAACTTGGTTTTGAGTGCTGACGTGAAGTCTTCGGTCGAAAGCCCCTTTCCGCTTACCACGTCAACCTTCCTTGATAGGGCTTTATTTACGTCTGCCGTCTTAGCATAAGGCGACAAGTCGTAGGTGGTGTTCGTGTCAGTCCATGGAACGTTAACGTATGCCTTCTCTCCACTCAACTGCACTGGATAGTTTCTTCCGTTGGCTGTATAACCTACTTGAATACCCCCTCGTGTACCATTGGCTGCAAGTGGAAGGGAATAGTTATTGGCGCCCTCAGCTATTCTATCCAATTTATTCTTGTCACGTATAGACATTAAGCCTGCCATATTTGATGTGGCATCTTCAAGTGCTATTTCTACCCTAGTGCCACCCTTTATAGCAGAGAAACGTATAACCTGCTTTAGTACCTGTCCTTGTGGTGTAGAATCGAGAACGTTTTGGATCACTTTAATTTCACTCAAGTTAACAGTCTCACTCTTTTTAGCATAATCTGCAAGGTCTAGTGTAGCACGGAAGTCTCCGAGTTTCTCCCATTTTGAAGCATCATAAGTTGCACTGGTATCACCAGTATAAATATATTCCTCATATTGATTTTGTGTAACGCCACTAGCATCTTTAATAAGATAAATATGCTTCTTAATATTAGTTGTAGGAAGAGCAGTTACTACTTCTGCAACTGTAGTATCAAGATTACCTAATTGGTCTAATGGAACATTTCCATTTGCATCAAGTCCTGCAACACCATTAGCTTCACCAATAGGAATCATTTTTCCACTTGCGAAAAGATAATTAACCCCATACTTACTATTAGTAATATTGGATGGGTCTATTCTTATAGACTTACCACCATCTGCCTCATTTAAAAAAGACACACTTCCTCTAATTGTACCACCGGTTAATGATAAATAATTAATATTAACCCAGTTCTTAATTTTCTCCCAAAAGGAAGCAAGTCCAATTGCGTCTAAAAATTGCATAATCTATTGTTTTAAATTGTTGTTTACTAGTAATATCTGTTATCTGTTCCTCCGTGATTGCTGGAGGGAAGTCCTTCGTCACGATGTCGGTCACTTTGTTTGCGATATCCTTGTAGATATCCGTGCCGAGTTTTTTTGCTGTCACGCTGCCGTCTCTGATGTTTCCAGTTGATATACAGTCCTCGGTCAGATGGTCGTGTTTGACCGCTCCCGGTTGTAGTTTATCTGAGGTCACACAATTGGATGCTAGGTGTCTGTTCTTTACTGAGCCATCGGCAAGCTTCGCTGCCGTTATCGACCCATCCGCAATTTGCGCTTCCGTTATTGTTATCTTGGCGAGTTCACTCTTGATAATCCTAACGACCGCATCGTTCTCCAGTTTATCGTCCATCATGGCAAGCATCCTGCTTAACTCGACAACGATGTCGTAAATTTCCGTACCGACACGCACCGCTGTGTTTTCTCCAACCTGCGTTGCATCTCGTATCAGCTCTGCCATACGGAGCATTTTTTGAATATCCTCGTTCATAACTTATTTGCTTTTAGTTGCCTATTGCGTGAATGTGTGCCCTTGATCCTCGCTGTGGCTTTACTTCCCCTTTTGGGGTGAAGTGCTTTAGGTATTCAAGGGCATCTGATAAATATCTCTCAGCCATATCCATGATGTCGTTGTACTGCTTGTTGCTCGATACGTCTTGAACATGGTCTGAATAATCGTCTCTGTGGCGCATTCCACCTGCTCGGCTTACAATTGTGCCATCGGCACGAAAAAGCCTCGCATACGTGAAATAAGCGAGTGCCTTGCGTATTCCGCTGGTGTACTTCTGCACCTTGGTTTCGTCTTGGCTGCAATCGCCCTCCTTCTTGGTGGTGTATTCTCCACCGTCCAGGAAGACCGCAGGCTGGAAATCGGGCAATACTGAATCGCCCCACTCTCCCTGCTCGGTCGCTGCCTTGAACCGCTCATACCCGATGGCTGGTATGATGTTCGCATCTTCGCATTCCCGAATGTATGCGTTCACCTCATCCTCATCTAGGTGCGTGCTGGTCGGTCGTGCCAGTTCCCGGAACTGATCAACCGTGATAAGTTGTTTTCTTTGTTCTCCCATAGGCTCTATAAATTAATCTATCGTGTTGTTCCCTGAAACCTCGCTGCTGATATACTTCAACGGCTGTAGCTTCGGGTCTAGGTTCTGAATGGATGGGTCGTACCATCTATTGAAAATTTTCTTGAAGGCTCGCTCTATGAAACGCTGCTCGGTTGTTACTTCGCCTGCATAGTACTCGTAAGCGTCCTGCATAACTTGTCCGCTGAATCCCAGCTTGCCAATACGGATGGAGTAGAAGAGTTCTTGGTGGAACTGTGCGTAAATGCGCTCGATAACGCTGCTGTCAGTCACGGAAAACTCCTTGTCGAAGTTTTTTGTCGGGAAGGCGACAACCTTTGGTTCGTCTTCCTCGTTCTCCACCTCTACAGCAAGAATCTTCGCTGTGTTCTCGTCCCCTTGGAACTGCAAAAGGTCTTCATCGGAAATCATCTGTCCGCTCTCCACCTCTTCTCCTTCCTCGTTGAACTTCGGAACACCCTTCTTGGTTACGAGCATGCACGATACTAGGAAGTTGTTGCGGACGTTTCTCATCTTGACGTTGCCAAGTCCCTCATCGGTTGAAATCTCAGTGATGGCTGAATCGTAGCTGGCTGTCGGATAGATAAACTGTCCGTCTAGGCTCTGCCACAGAATCTGTCCCTTGTAGCTGTCGATGACGCCAGCGTTCTCAATCTGCTTAAGAACGATGTCGGGGTCGGGGTTGAAGACGTTGATGCGCTCGATAGTCTTGTCGTTCACCATCAACCGCTTTCCGTTCCTCGTTTTCTTCTGCTCCCAGTCTGGATGCAGCAAGACGTGCGCCACGTTCCCCTTGTCGTCCGTCTCTTCCAGTCGGCAATTCTCAAAGGGTACGTGGCTCACGCTCGACACCTGCCCTAGAACGTTGTAGTTCACATGAAGGGCAAAGCCTCCAAAGCGTGCGAGGTCTTGCGCTACGTTCCGGAGCAAATCGTCTGCCGTGTCCCCTTGCTGGTTCATCGTCAACGCTGCTAGAATGTCGCTATCAAAGCCGTAGCCCTCAATGAATCGGGCATATCGGTTAAGGCACAGCATTGCCGTACCGCTGGCTTCAGTGATGCGTGCGAGGTTCTGCGGATATAGATTATCATATCCGTATGCCTGCATCTTGAATCGGCTGACGTAGCCAATATCAACCCTTCGATTTGGCTTCTTAACTGTCTTAACGTTCATACTGCTTGTGTCGTTTTACTTGTTGTTTTGTTACTCTTCCTTGCCTGCTTTTTCGGCTTGGTCGAGGTCTTTCTTCTTGTCGCTGCCTGCTGCTTTTTCGGCAGGATCTTTCCCGGTGGTATCATCTGCACCGCTGTCGATGCCTTCTGGCTGCTGCTTGTTCTCGATGAGTTCATCGCTGGGTATCTTCTGAAAGTAACTTTCCATGTGTGGGTACTTCGTCAGATATTCATGCGCTACCTTGTCGGTCAGGTTCTCATTAGTGAAAATCTTACCATGGTAGAAATCCGGGCAGGAAATGATGAAACCTGCCTTCATAGCGTAATTACATGTTTTTGGCATTGCCTTTTCTTTTTTGAGTTTTAAATAAATTTCGATTAAAGCATCGTGGTAACACTGCTGGCAGGTTGTCGGTACAAACCGCTTGTGCGTTACCTCAAAATAGAGAGTTTCAATAACTGCCTTGTCGGTTGCATCAAAGGGACTGTCGAAACGTGCCTTCAACTCCCAGACCTTGGCTGTTGCTTCCTTGTATGTCATAGGCTACTCTGATGCTTCCGTCAGAAGGCTCTTATACTTGGCTGCTGTGGTCTCGCTGTCTGTGTCGAAGAAGAAATAAGCTGCCTTCGGTACGCTCTCCTCTTCCAGCGTGATAAGCCAGCCACCCTCGGTGTCGTCTGAGTACTTGTCGTTCTCGCCTGCACTTGCCTTCAGTGCCTGCGCATATCCGAACACCTGATACTCTGCCTTTCCGTCCGCTCCCTTAGAGAGGTTGCGAAGGATGATAACGAACTTTCCATTCGCCAGTCCGTCAATGATATTGGCGCAAACGTCAGGTGTGTTAGCCAATACCACGACTGCTACGGTGTTCTTCCAGCTGTTGCGATACGTGCCAACGGTCAGCTCGGTCTTGGTTCCAGTGAATGGCTTGCTGCCTTCCTGCCGGATAGCGTATGCTTTCTTGCCAGTCTTCAAAACTAATGTCTTAATTGTATTGCCCGCTACAACGGACTTGGTGAAGTCGATGTCGTCTCGGTTGATGATAAGTCCATCGCCCTCCAGTCCCTTCGTTACCTGGTCTTCGCAAGGGATTATGATGTCCTGGGCGATAAGGCTCTCGCAAGTTGTTGCCATATTAATTCGTTTTAAATTGTTATATCCCCAACACCGTTTTGTGGGTGTTGAGGATTGTCAAAATAACTTAATACTAAACTGAAAATTTGAAGCGATTAGTAAGCTGCATGGATCATGTCCTCTTCGAGGAGAGCCGTGCCAATCTTACCGGTAGCATAGAGATAGTTTCTGCGCTCCTTCTTGTCGAACCAGATGTCGAGGTCGCTGATGAGATTGTCTGCGTCTGTACCAATCATAAGGTGCTTAGGATTGCAGAATACCGCACGGTGTGGAAGGTTGATTGTAGCCTCGCCCTTCTCGTATGCCTTAATCATTCTGTCCCAGATGCCGACACGTGCAATCTTCACTCCGTTGTAGGTCGCTACTTCGAATCCATCGAACAACTTCTCCCATGGCATAATGTCGTGGTAGGTCTTCTTGAGGTCGTAGGTCAATGCGTCAGCAAGCGAGCGTGTCATGAGCAATACGGCATCGCTATCGTCTACGATACGTGTGTCTGCATCCATCAGGATGGTGTCTACAAGTGTAGTAGCCGCACCACTCTTGCGCAATTCAGAAATCTGCTCTGCTGCCGTAGCCTTACTGTTGGCTGCGATGGCGGTATGGTTCTTTGTCGCTGTGGCTGTAAAGATGCGCTTGAAGAGACCATCGCATACATTGAAATTACTGACATCTAAGCCTGCTGTCAGCTTGCCGCCACCTTCACCTGACAATGCTGCCTCCTTGTCACCAAGCCAGCCGAAACGCCAAATCATCTGCTCCATGGCTCGCTGGAGTGCATCTGCATAGATTGCCATAAAGTCGGTGCTGGTGAGGTCGCCAATGGCTGTACCAGTCTTCAGTGAATACTCTCCGATGGTTCCCTTTATTGCCTCGTAGCAAATCTTGACTGGGATTTCCCACTGTCCGAATTCCCAACGCTTCTGAGAGTTTGCGATACCCTTCTCCTCATAGGTAGGGTCGCAACCGCCACCCTTCTTACCGACCATTTCCATCTCTCCGAGAAGAGCGATAGGGTCTTTCTCTTTGACCTTCTGAATGTTCACGAATGAAGAGAAGTCTTCATCGTTGTAGAAGGTTTCCTGCACGGCATCCTTGATGCTTGCGAGGTTTTCTGGCTCGAGTGTAAGGTTCTCAAGCTGCTGTTTTGTAAATCCTGCCATTATTTTCTTTTGATTTAATGGGTTAATACTTTGTTACTTCTTGCCCTTTTTGTGGAGCTTTGCAAGTCTCTCCTTGATAGCGTTCTTGCCTTCCTCGACAGCGTTCACGTTGTCGCCTGCGCCCTTGCCGCTTGGCTGTCGCTGCGCTGGCTGGTAGTGGCTGCTGTAGCCTGCCAACACCTTCTCAGCACCGCCTGCCATCTTCACGGCATTCAGGATGCGCATGTCTTCCTTGCTCTTTGCGAGTTTCTGTGCGCCTGCCAGCTGCGCCTTGGTTTCGTTCAACTGCTGTTTGAGTGCTGCTACCTGCTGCTTCAACTTGGCTACAGTGTCGTTGTCGGTGCTTGATGCGCTGCCGCCTTCACCGCCTTCACCGCCCTCATTGTCGTTGTCGGTGTTGTCTGCGGTCTGAATGTCGGTAATTACACCGTCCTCGACAACAATTGTCTTACCGTCCGGCATTTCAAACGTTCCGTCCGGACTTGCCTTGTCGCCAACTTGTGGATCTCCCTCTTCACGCTCAACGGTCAGTGTCTGTCCGTCTGCTGTGTTGAGCTCCATCGCCTTTGGCTCTGCCTTGGCTTGTGGCTCTGCCACCGCCTGCTCTGCTTCCTCCAGTGTCTTCACGCCCAACTTGGCGAGAATCTTGTCGAGGAGAGAAGCCTTTACTTCTGTTTTCTTCTCCATTGCTTTTGGATTTTGTTGTTTTGAATTAATAAAATTTTCGATATTGCGTTTCGATGCGCTTGCGCTGATTGGTGCAACGGTGCTGCTGATAAGACCTAGGCGCATAGCCTCGCTGGTGCTGATGAAGATGTCCTTATCCATCAAGGCTTGAATCTCTTCCCGGTCGCACTCGCACCGCTCTACGTATGCGTCCACCATCTTATCCTGCCACATCTGCATTTCCTCGCTCTGATTCTTCAAGTCCTTTGCGTTCAGCTGGTCGCCAAGACACCAGCCAGGAACCCAAGGGTTGTGCAGGAGGAAGGCAGCGTTCTCGTATGCCTTGCGGCTCTCCTTTGGTGCTGCGAGCATGATGATTGTTGCCATGGATGCCGCCTTGCCCTCAACGGTGCAGGAAATCTTCTTACCGCTCTGCCGCAGTCGGTCATAAATCGCCCAACCTTCGACCACAGAGCCGCCATTGCAGAAGATGCGCATATCGATGGTATCATCGTCTTTCGGTATGCTTGCCGCAAAAGCATCTATGTCTTGAAAACATACGCAATCACCTCCAAACCATTGATACCAGAACTTGTTGTCTTGGCTGTCGATGTCGTTGTATATTCTGAGTTTTGCCATTGAATCGTGATTTTTTAAGTTTTAAAACGCTGCAAAGATACGATATTTTTCAATATGTTTATCTCGTAAGCAGTTAATTTTTCTAAATAAGCCGAATTTTTGCGTTCTAAGCGGTTTTTATTGCCTTGTGTGTGTAACTTTACCACCTTTAAGCGAAAACCGCTTAGAACGCGAATCTTGAAGAAATAACTACCCTTTAAATCCTGCCGATATTCTCTATCGTCTGCACTCTCCGCTGGGTGCGGTTTATTTCTTCCACGCTCACTACTGGCTGTGGAGCCATCTGATACCCTCTAGCTACAGCTGCCGCCAGCATATCCATGCCGATGTTGCTGCTCCCGTTGTTTACTACGATAGGAACACCACCGCCTAGCTGGTTGAATGCGGATAATATCGGACTGAACATTGAAGTCGCCTTGGCTGTCATTACGCTCTCGCCATTGGAAAGCCTTGCCGGGATGCTGTCGCTGGTTCCGGTTCCCGAGCCTTGGACGTAGCCACCAGTGGAGAATCCCTTGACTGCTGCCTTGGCTGCTGCAAACGCTGCCTTGATTAAAGCAAGTTTGGCTGCTGCACTTGCAACTCCTGCCCATCCTCCATGAAGAATACTATCTGCAAGAATAGCTGCATAAGTCGCAGTTATTTGCTTCTCTATCGCATCTAGGTAGGTTGTCAGCATGGTTTTGAGGAAATTATGGAAAGTCAGATCCTGGCTCTCGAAAAACGAAGATAAACCATCACCGATTGCCCCGATATAATCGGCTATCATTTGGTTCTGTTCTTGAAGTTTCTGTTGCTTGTTCTTGTTTTCGTCAGCTTGCAACTGCAAAGTCGTATCGTGTAGTTCCTGCTGTAGCTGCTTCTGCGCTTCAACATTCTCTTGTGTCGTTGCTAGCTTCTGCTCTAGGAAAGCCTTGTATCTCTCCAGCTTGGCTGTATCGTCTTCCTCTCCAGTGCCACCGTTCATGATGTCCGCATCCTTGCGAGCCTTCTCTGCGTCCTCGAACTCCTTGTTGAGTTCGTCCACAATCTCCTTTGCTTGATTCTTCAAGTCCGCTTTCGCCTTTATCATGATGTCGAGTAGCTTAGCCTGCATTTCCTGCGCCTTTTCCGCTCCGATTTGCCCTGCCGCCACGTATGCGTCAATGCTCCTCGCTACCATGTTCTTCTCAAGCTGTTCGAGGTCGTTGCTGTAATCTCGCTCGTTGTCGTACATGCCTGCGAGGTATCGCTTCTTTGCGTCCATTACCTGCTCGTTGTAATTGTACTGTATAAGCGCAATCGCTTCCTGCAATTCCTTTTCCTGCTTCTTCCTGCGCTCTGCTTCTGCCTTTGCTTCCGCTTGTGCCTTGGTCTTGGCATTGCTGCCCTTGGCTGCTGGTGTCGTTCCAATGTTTCCGCTCGCTGGCTCGCTGCTGGTCGCTCCACCATTCACGCTGGCTAGCTTTATGTGCTCGAGCCTTCCGTTCACGGTGTTCTCGAATCCGTCTGCAAATGAGTTTCCGATCTCGATACCAGCATTCTTGATGTCATGCCATGCTTCCTTGATAGTGCCGGAAATGTCGAATATCTCCTTGAATCCCTTCTGTGCCTTTGATAGGTCGAAAGTCACGATACCTTCGAGAATATCAAGCATGCCCTTGGCTGCAAAGCCCATCCTCTTGAATGCGTCTATTCCGAGATTACATACGAGTTTGATTGCGTTCCACATCAAGCGGAAACTTGTCCCGAGTGCATTGATTATCCCTCGCAACAGAAGGCTGTCATTGTACCAGTCGATGAAGTAGTTGATTGCCTGCACAACTCCCTTGATAACTGCCGTAAGTGATTTCTTTGCAATCGTTGACAACTGAGCCTTCATGTTCTCGAAGCCACCACCGGTGTAATCAAACAGAGAAGCCATTGCGTCCTGCAATTCCTTGGTTGCGTTCAATTCGTCTTCTTGTGCCTTTGCGAGATCACCGGACTTTGCCTTCACTTTGTCCATATCAAGTTCGATATTACCGAGCATTTCGATATAAGCAAGCCCGGCATCCTCTCCCGGGCCACCGAAGATGTTGGCAATTGCGCTGCCAACAGCAGCACTTGATTGTGGAAGTTCCTTCAATTTATTAGCCACCTCTTGCATAACCTGGAATGTGGTCTTGCTTCCGTCCTGCAAGTCCTTTTGAACTTGCTTGGAAGAAATGCCTATTCCGTCAAGCGCAGCAGCCGTAGCGGTTGTCATTTCTCGAAGTCGTATATTTCCTTCCTTGATGGTATCAACACCCTTGTCGCTGAAAATTCCCTCCTTGGTCGCTTGCGTTGATATTGCCACCATTTCCTCTGCACTCAGTCCGGCTTCCTTGAAGTATCTCGGGTATTCTTTAATCGTGTCGAGGAATTCTCCGTTGGCGTTTGCACCGCTCACAAGTCCGTCCTGCATAATTTTCAAACTCTCAGAAACGGAAATGCCGAAAGCCTTGCTCATCGTATTAGCAGACTGCATCGTCTCCGTGAATTCCAAACCGAATGTATTGGATACCGCAAGAACCTCGTTGCGCACGGATTTCATCTCGTTTCCGGTCAATCCGGTGAACTGCTTCGTCAGTCGTGTGGCTTCCATCAATCCCTTGTTGTAGTCATACCACCATTTGAATGCCATTCCTGCGCCTGCCACACCTGCCATAGCGAGGAAATAAGGGTTGGTCAATAAGGAAAGAGCCGTATTTTTCAACGCACCAAACTTTACCTTTAGGTCTTCCACGGACTTTCCCATTTCCATAACCTTTCCGATTCCAGTATCATCAACAACATCAAAACCGAAAAACTCGGTGTTCTGCAGGTCGTCAGCCGCCTTCATCATGGAATCGTAATAGCTGCCGACACTGCGCTGGAATCTTCCAGTAGCCTCCTCAGCCTCTTTCAGCTCCTCTATCAAGTCTTGGATATGCTCCTGCATCTCCTGACCCTTGGAACTATCACGCTCGGCACGGCTCATCTCATCGTAAGCCTTGGTGGCATTGGAAAGCTGGGCACGCAGCTGCTTCAAGCTGCCTTCCTGCTCGTTCTCTGTGCGCACGTTGTTCTGGATCTCCTTCCGCAAGGTGCGCACGTTGTACTGATACTCCTTGATGGTTGCGTTGATGGCTTCCGTCTGCACCTTCATCTCGTTGGTCGTGATGGTCTTGTCTTTTTCCTGCTGCTGCAAGTCCTTGATGCTTGCCTTCAACTGGTCTATCTTCTCTTTGTATCTGATGATGCCATAGATTGCATCCTCGTACTTGACCTTGATGTCAAGAATCTGCTGTTTGTCTTCACTTACCATAGTTCTTTCTTTTTAGTTGTTCAACTCTATCATTGTAACCTCGCAATATCCGCTGTTTGTTGTCTTGATTTCGAGAACCGCAAAATACGCTCCATACTGGGCAAGGTACACTGGCTTCGTCTCGTCAAAATCCAGAATATCCAAGTCCGACAGATTGAGCCGCTCTGTGATTACGTGCGCCTTGGCGATGCTTGCTGCAAGCTGCTTGTACTTCGTATCGAAGATGTTCTGAAGGTCAATGTCGAATCGCAGTGCCGCCTGCTCCTTGTCATCCCTAAGCGTCATTATTCGCTCCTTGCATCCCTTATACTCTCCACCATTCTTCATGCCGAAAGAATCCAGTGTTCTTATCGGTATGCGATTGTCATCGCTGGCTGCAAAAGGTAGCGTCCACGTGTCCTGCTCATAGTCCAAAGTCTGGTTGCTGATTACGAGGTCTGCATCATAGTCCCCGGTTGTCTCTTCGTCTTCCTTCCACTTGTAGCGGTTGTGTTGCATAAAGTCTGAAACGGAATACTCGCTTTTCCGTGGTGCACCTTGGCGGTCATACGGAATGAGTTTTCCGCTCCAGTCGTAGGCGTTCGCCTTGTTTGCCCAAACTCTGGTAAACATGATAAACTGCACTTGCGTGCTGTTGGTCAGTTGCCTAGGGAACGAGCCAGTTATCAAAGCCAGAAACTTAATGAAGTTTGTTACCTCGATTTCAGGCAGATTTATGCCGATAGGGAAACTTCCACCAATCGGAACGCTGTCCCCACTCTTGACGCTCGCAGTGATTTTGCCGCCATAAACGGAAGGAATGTTGACTGTATTTATTCCGTGCATGATAGTCTCAAACGTCAATACATCGTCCTTCTTTAGCGATATAGTGTTTGTCCCTGCCGAAAGCAAATAAAGATAGCCATCGATAGCATATCTGCGTAGTACGACTGGGTACTTAACCTGTCCATCCTCGTACTTCAAATCTCCGAACTCGTATTCCTGCGTGGATGCCTCACCTCCAGTAGTGCTTGGCGTTGTAACGGTCATTTTCACGCCCATAGGCAACTGAATCTCCGCTGCGTCTTCAAACTGATGTCTGACGTAGTATTGCACTTGCACATCAAAGGCCAGTTCGCAATCCTTTGTTATCGTCAGTTTCTGCACGTCTTCGCCAGTGCTTGGCGATACGGAAGTTATGGAGTTGCTTATGGAAAGGGTGAGTGCTCCCAGTCCGTCACGACTCTTAACGTCTGCGGTCAGATTACCGATGATTGTCTTGTCGTCTGCCTTGTTGTTGATTATAGGCACAACTAGGTTGTTCAACATCTTCTTTGCTTCATCATCCTGCCACACGAAAGATACGCCCGACTTCCTCGCTATCCTTGACAATAGCCAGTTCACGGTCACACATGGCTGCAAGAATTTTGGGGACGTTTTATATTCATCCACCGCCACATCATCGCCTACGAAATCCTCCTTATTATCGCCATCTATCATTTCGTGCATAGGTGTCAGCCCGGTAACTGATAGCGACAGAGTGCTGTAATATTCGGCAGGTGCATTCACTACGAGGTATGCAGCTCTAGCCTCTCCTCTGATGGTGTATACTTCCAGCGTCTCATCTTCTCCGCTCACGGATATAACCCGCATGTACTTATCCAGTACTGCATAGCTTCTGTAATCGCCCTTTCCTTGCGCTTGCACATTTGCCGTTGATGATGGCAAGAAAGGGATAAGAGCACAGATCATGTTCGATGCGCTCTCTATATTTCCGCTTATATACTTTCCGACCTCTGTACCTGTTCTGATGCGTCCACGGCTAGGCGAGTATTGTGTCGTGGTATATTTATTCCTCTGCACCAAATTAATGCCAAAGTTATCTTTGCTCTCAATTCGGTATGGATTGTAATAAGCAAAGAATATCCCATTGCTCACGGCTTCCTCCCTGGTGTTTGGAGTGTTGTACTTTTCAAAAAGCACTCTGTCTGTCACTCCCAGTTCGTTCAGTTTCATTCCGCTCTCTAGTAGCTTCGTGAACGCTGGCATTATACCCCAATAGATTGAGACATCGATATTTTCCTCGATGCTCAGAACGTTCAAACGTCCGTCCTTGATAATTTGTACACCTCCACGGAAAAAACTGCACTTATGGAAAATATAGGGGTATCTGCTGCCGCTCTTAGGTCTGTCCGCTTGCTGCAAAACTGAAAGGTTGTGAACAGTCCGTGGCAACTGGATGGTGTACGTGTAGTTCGAGGTCATTTTCGTGACGTCACGAAAAAGGTTGCTCTTGATGTCGAGCACCACATCGGTGTTCTCCGGCAAGTCCATCAAAACACCGTCAATGTAAAGTTGCTGGTCTATCATAGTCTCTGAACGTTAATGTTGTTAATAATCATTTCACACACGAAATCCTGCAAGCAAGCTGTGCTCTTCGTGTAGCTTCCTGCCTTGATTGTCACGCTCATCCACTCATCTTCCTCTTGCGTCCAGTCTCCACCGAGGTACATGTCAACAACTGGGCTGCTGGTTAAGTCTTGCAGCATATCAAACGTATCTCGGTCTACCAAAGGAGCACAAAGCTTAATGGAGTCCGTACGATTGTATCCCTGCCTTCTTCCATTATCGCCATAGTAGCCGTATAGGTAATCGTCTAAATTGTTGCGTATGAAACTCAGGTCGCTGGCTATTTCCCTCGTTTCCTCCCCAGCCGCAAAGAGCCAATAGCGGATAAATCCGTGTCGGTCAATCCAACGTAAATAGATACCGCTCTCGGTATCATCTCTGTCGATGCGAAGCAATAGAGACTGCTTGCCACCGGTGGCTAGACTGAAAGTAAGGTCGAAAGTATTGTCGAAAGTTCCCTGCTGAATCTCTCCATCATAGTCGTAGATGTTCCAGTATTTTGCACCACTAGGCAATATGCCTGCGTAGAAGTCCACCATACCGTTAATCGGAATCTTCAGTAGATTATTTGGTACTCCCTCGTAACCGATTAGTAGGTTGGCGTTCAACTTGCTTAAGTATATGCCAAAGGTGAACGGATAATGAGTAAACCATGTAAGGCGTTTGTAGCCGTTCCACGTCTCCCCATACTTTGGTGCGCCCCAAACTATGTTCGTAGTGAAGTCGACGCTCGCAAGCTGTACGTTTCCGTCATCGTATGCGTTTACCTTGATACTCACGAGACGGTTTAGAATGCTGGAATCATAGCCTATCGTCCAATCGTAGGCTGCATTGATATGTCCGTCAAAAAGAGCTTGCACGTATGTCTTGAAGTCCGTTATGCACTTTTCGTTGAACGCTTCCACATTGTAGGAACGTTCTATGTAGTTCTGTCTGATTATTACCTCAATCCACGATAGGTTATTTCCGCTCGCCTTGATGATGCAAGGAAGGAATGCGAAGCCTACAGCGTCCGGATATTGAATCGTGATATTGTTTTTTGTCGTCTCTCTCATACCGTCTCATTGTTAAGTTTGATACTGCCCACCGACTGGTGGATTAAGAAAATAAGTCGCTGCCCAAGCCGCTTCATTGTGTCTGGAACGACGTTGCTGTATACGTCAGCCCTGCCGCCAGTCCGGTGCAGCTTAGACCCCTTGTTGGCGATGGTGTGTGCGATTGCTCCTGCCATGCTCATGTCGCCACGCTCTTGTGGTGTATACTTGTGTGCCCGGTCGGTCTTGTAGGGTATAGGTGTACCGTGCAGCCCCTTGTCCTTCATCCACTGCCGGATGATGCTACGGAAGCCGTATGGTATCTTTCCTGCCCTTCGTCCGGTCTCAAGCACCCCGAATGGCTTGTGTCCCCAGAGGATGGTTTCTTCCTCGCTGGGCTGCTCCACCTTTAGGCTCGCTATGGTGCGCCCCGATGCGTTCTGTCCGTTGATACGAATGTGGTTGATGATAAGCTGCCGTGCTCGCTCCACTTCCTCACGCATGATGAGCGATGCCGCCTTGGGGTCGAATTGAATGCCTCCCTTGCTCATACCTCACACCCTCCTATGCTCTGTGTCAGCTGAAGGGAGTACATTACGCCCGACACGATCGTGCTCAAGCGCTCGATGATTGTCTCGTAGTACTGCTGCCCCTCCAGCGGTTCGAACTGGTGCGACTGGTTGATGGCTCGTATCATCCTTGCCCCTGCCACCTTCATTCGGTCGATGCACTCTCCGTTGTCTTCTCCTTCCGCTCCCCTCGGTACGGTGTCGAGATAAGCCAGGGCAACGTTCACGGTATCGTATACCCTGCCGTTGCGTATCTCTGTCGTGCCGCTGGCTGGGATGATGCACACGATTGCCGGATAGTTCAGCTTCTCCAGCTTGGTGTCTGCTGTGTCCCAGTCCTCGAATAGGTAGGTATAGTCTGGTAGCGTGTCTGCTGCCAACTGCTTTAATGTTTCTCTGATTGTTGCCATAATTATCTAGATTTACGTTTCATTTCTTCCGCCTGCAACTTCTGCAGGTTCCGCTCGTACACGCTTCTCTTGTTGTCCATTTCCATGCACTTGTAGATGCGAAGCCATGGCGTTTTCAATACTTGGTCGTGGTCGCTGATGCCCATCCTTACCGCATACCAGTCCAGCATGCCGAACAGTCCGAACCGCAGGGTATCGATGCCTGCCTCCTTCTCCAGTCTCGTTGGCTTCGCTGTGTCTGTGCTTTCGAATAGCTTGTTGATGCGCTCGACCTCTGCTGTCACCCAACCGATGAGCATAACGACATCAACCGCCCTAGCCTGCTCCACTTCCTTGTGGCTCAGACCGAGGACGGTTGTCACTATCTGATACAGACTTTCTTCGCTGTCTGATAGCTGAGAAAGGTCTATCAGCTGCCCGATGGATAGCTGGTTGAGATTATCGGGCACTTGTTTACCTCCGACAAATGCAGGTCGTGGCTGCTTGCCGATTTTGTAGCTGGTGTGCCTAGCAACTGCCAGCCAGTACTTGAATGTAGTGTTAATATCCATACGCTTTATATTTTTTTATCGTTATCTTTGCCTTAATACGTGCGCCCTAGCCGTTCCATGGCTTGCTACGGATAACTTCTTCAAGGCTACGTATCGTATTGCGTCTATGCCGTGGTTAAATGCGTCTATAGGCTGGTTCGTGGTCTCTCCATCCCTTGACTTCTTCCACTTGTATTGCTGCATGTTCCCGATGATGCCGTGGCTGCGTCTGGTTATGTTGATGCGGAAACGCTTCAAGATGTCGATGCCGTTGTTGATACTGTCCGCTCCCTTAGTGCTTGGTATTATCCACAGACCTTGGTTGTGTATCTCCTGAATGCTCTTAGGCTCTGCCGAATCCGCAATGATAAGGTCTCGTTTCGTCCGTCCGTTTTCCTTGCATCGGTCTGCGATGTCTTGGTTCGTCAGCCCCGGCTGGTAGATTTCCTCATCCACCCACAACTCTCCGTGCGCCAATATAAGGTGCTCCAGTGCCGTCGGGTCGTTGGTGAATCCGAAGTCCAACCCCCAGCAATCCATCTTCCACTCCTCCCTTGGTGGCAGCTTGTCAACGATGCCCCAGTTGGTGAATATAAGCCCGGTAATCTTTCCGGTCAATCCTCTTGCGTAAACTCGCCACAGTTCGGGGTCGTCAATCTCTTCAATTTTCTTGTGCTCGCTCTCTGTAAGGAATCTGTTGTTGCGGTGGTCGCTCAGGATCAATCTGCAATCATCCCTGCCGATGATATTGTTGTGCACCCAGAAGCGTGCGCTTGGGTTGTAGTCGATGAATACCTGCTTTCGGGTTCGGATTGCTAGCTGCCAAAACACTTCGTAGGGCACACCGTTCGCCTCGTTCACGAACAGATAGTCTCGCTTACCGTTCTTTGCGTCCTGCGCATCTTGATAACTCTTGAACTCGATGATGGAGCCGTTCTTGCCTCTGTAGCTGCTGTCGCTCTTGTTGTTTTTAAACCAGTCCAGCAACTCTGCCCTTGAGTGCAGGATGGTGTCTAGGTCTCGCATGGCTCCCACTTTCAAGTTCGGGAGGTCTTGACCGCACACCGTGATAATTGCCATGGGGTGTTCAAAAGAAAGCACTATAAGACGCTGCATGATGGTGTATGTCTTCCCCGAGGACGTGCCGCCCTGGTTCACAAGGAACCTTGGCTTCACGTCCGCATTCGGGTCATACAGTTCACCAATAACGTCAAATAGTGCCATTCTTTCAAACAATAAAAACTTAAAACAAAATTATGGTTAAATTATTCTTTATCTAAGCCCTCACGCTCGATTACTTCCTGCTCGCTTGATGCGCACTGGTGTCCCGAGTTGATGTAGCGTACCTCGATGCCGCCTTGGAATCCTGCGTTCAGGTCGAGCACGACCTTATCCAGTCCGAGCAGCTTGCAAATCTGCGTCTCTGCCTTTAGGATGATGTCGAGGTAGCGTGGTTCTCCGAATCCTCGCTTCTCGGCATCGTACATTATCGCCTTGACGGTCTCGATGGAAATCTGCTTTCCTCGCTCATCTACGATTGGCAGTCCCTGCTGGGTCGCTGTCTTTTCGTGGTAGTCTTCCTTGGATTTTTCCCACGCTTCCCAGGCTTCACGTATCACCAGCTTCAACCTTGCCACCTCGCTTGTTATCTTTTCGTCTGTGTCGGTCAGTCTCTCTTCCCTCCACTCCTTCAATAACCGCTGAATGTCGCAGTGTGCTTGATTGTATTTCGGTCTGTCGAGCCGCTTGCGAACCTCTGCCGTGATTTCTCGCTCCGTCCATCCCTTGCGGTATAGAGGTGCGATAATCTGCAGGCGGTTCTCGATGTCGATTTTCTGTAATCTGTGTTTGTTATTATTACCTTGTGGCATATTTTGATTCCTTGAAATTTATTTGATTTTTTATAAAAATTCTACTTGAAAAACTTGCATATTTCAAATAAATTTCGTATCTTTGCAAACGTAATAAGGGAAGAGTCCTTATTTACTGAAACCCTCCGAGGATGAGGGAAAAGTAAAATGAAATCCCAAAGCCTTATGAGAACTTACATTTCGATTAGGATTTGGAAAATCAAAATAACCTTCACGATTGAGCTCTGAGGGTTTTGATTATTCCAAGGGGTGGTGCTCGAACCACCACCCCACTTTGGGATTTCGTTTGCAAATTTACGAATTAATTTTCATATCACCAAATTTTTAACATTATGAGTACTACGAATGAAACTACCTCCAAATCTTGGGGAGGTGCTCGCAAGGGTGCAGGGCGAACGAAGAAATACGCTGCAACATTCTATTTCGGTGCTACCGAGGACGTGGCTAACATCTTGGCAGGGGTCGATAAGAAAGACCGCAGCGACTTCATCAATCAATGTATTATTAAAGCGATGGGCAGGGGTTAATCTCCTGCCTTTTTCGTTTCCGCTCCCTTGGCGGTTATTTTCTGCGAATTTCGTGCACACGGCTCGAACGTTTCAAGCACGCTTAGTTATGCGCATAGTTTGAGAACGTGCCGCATACGCTCGCATATCGTCTTATCCGTTTATTATCTCCCATTCCCCGGTTGCTTTTACCAGTTGTACCATCGGTGCTTGGTCTGAGTACTCGCAGCTTGGGTCTTGGTTATCCCATTGCGCGATGAACTGCGATTTAGGGAAAGCCATCCGCAGGCAGATTACGGTCTCTCCGCTTCCGGTCGGTATGGTGTAGGTCTGTCCCTCCTTGATGGTGTCGGAAAGGATGATTCTGTATTCCGCTGCCAGTTGGTTCATCATATCCATTGGCAGGTGTCCGCTGGTTGCATCGAAGGAATCGTGGAAGGTGTTGCGTATCTCGTTCATGCTCCACCAGCGGTTCGCACTCAAATCGCCACCGGGAGAAATTTCAACGCAGGGGATGCCTGCCTCCTTGATGGCTCTTGATGCGTTGCCGCAGGAGAAGCAGACGCAGCGGTCGATGTGGTTCTCTTCCATGTGCCGCTTGATGATGCAGGCACGGATTGCCTTCGCTGTTCTGCTGATGTCAATCGTCAGTGCCTTCATCGCTCTGCCCTCCTTCCTCTGCTGGTTGTTCTTCCTCTCCTGCTGGTGGTGCTACGCTGTTGAAGGTGTCCGCAAGCTGTTGCGCTTCTTCCTCGTTGTATTCGATAGGCTGGAAATGGTCTTGAACGTGTTTCGGGTCGCCCTTGTAGAATACCAGCACGTTTGTGTGCATCTTTTCGGGCATTCTCATATCCTCGAACGTCTTCTTGATTTCGTCCATTTCGCCTTTATACGTTCTGGTGGCACTTCTGTGTCTTGCGTGATTTCATGCCTCCGTCTGCTCTCAGGCATCGGGTCGCGACCTGCTCTATCAGGATGAGTTCGTTGTAATAGTGAAGACCGAGCCGCAGGAAGGTGGAGATATTGTCACCAACGAAATTCCGGTACTCTCCGTTCTTCTTGTTTCGTACTTCCCCAATCTTGACAACCAGGAATGAGCCGTCTTTCATCTTGTCAACGCATTGCCTGAAGATGTTTTCGTACTGGCTCATGAATTCCTCGTATGTGCCGAGTGCGCTCATGTCTTCCTTGCTGTAGACTTCCAGGTCGTAGTATGGTGGCGAGGTGAAACAGAGGTCGAAATCGCTGTCTTTGATTATCTGCCCGATGTTGTTTGAATCACCGCAGAAATATTTCACGCTGCCGTAATCCTTGGTCGCTTCTGTGTTGATGCCGACCTGCTCCTTGCGGATTTCCACAGCTTGATAGTCGTAGCCTAGCGTGCCAGCAACAACACCTTTTGTCTGCTCTCCTCCGAATGGGTCGATAATCTTTCCGTGTGGCTTGCAGAACCATCGCATGATGATTTCAGCCAGTACTGGGTCGAAAAGGCTTGTACCCTGCGCCAATACGCTACGGTCTGCCTTGGCTTTCTCTTCGGGCGATACATAGTTCTCTAGATACTCATCGAAAGAGATGCCTTTCTCTTTTCTGAACTTCTCGCTCTTGGAGTACAGTTCCTTGTATCGCATTTCCTTGGAACGGACGAGGGTCTGTTCACGGCTTGCCCCGATGTCCTTGCTGGAAACGATGGCACGCCATTGCTTCTTGCGCTCAACCCAGTAGCCTTGGCGTGTGTCGAGGATTGAGAAGGGAGGAACGACAAACTTATCCACTAGGCTTGGTTTCGGTGCTCCTTCTCCTTCTGTTGGAGTATCGCCCCCCTCCTTTTGCTCATTGCTGATGCCTGCCATACCGAGAATCCATTGTGGGATTGCCCAGTCCGTCAGCGGCTGGTCTCCGAACTGGTTTGCCAGTGCTTCGGTGTCCCAGTCTCCGAAGCCAGCATTATCTTTGATGATGAATTCTTTCTTCTGTGCTTCTGTCAGGTCTGATGCCTTGACGATCGTTGCAGTTGGCTGCTCCTTCCACTGGCTCCAGTAGTTGGCGATTGCCAGCTTCTCTGCATCGGTCAGCCGCTGGTCTGTGTCGAGAACGTCCATGATGGCTTCCGGTGTCATGCTCACGATGTGGCATAATGCCCTCGTTCTCATATTGCCACCCAGTGCCTTGTAGGTCTCGTCTACGACTATAGGGCGAAGCTGGAGCATCTTAGGAAATACAAGAATGCTCTTTACCAGCTTTTGGAAATTCGCCTCAGTTATGGTTCTAGGGTTCGCCTCATTCTCGCTGACCCTCGATAGTGCGATTTCTTCTGTTTTCATTTTCTTCTTGTTTTAAGTCCAAAAATCATGCTTATCTGATAAACACTGGCGCAAAGATACGACTTTTTTGCTTTAGTTGTTTGTTCTTTGCACACTTTTAACTTTTTCCAACACTTTGCTTTTATTTTATCCATCAAAGGCTCTGATGGTCTTCTGCAGCGTTGTCTGTGGTTTCTTCGGCATCACTCTGACCGGGTATCCTGCACAGACCCATGCGAGGAGAAGTGCGTCTCTCTGGTCTTGGTTCATTCTCGGCATCTTACCGTCAGGGCTTATAAAGTAAGCAATTTCGTCCTGCGTGATTTTTCCGTCCTTTCCCTTCCAGCACTTCTTTAGCGGCTTGATGATTTCGCAGGGGATATTGTAGTGTTTGCAGCACTCGACAATCAAGATTCCGGTCTGATGGTTCATTCCGGTAGAGCGTCCGATGGCTGCTGCCTTGACTGCTGTCATGAATCTGTTGAGCACATGCCAGTTGCTCTTATTGAGCCAGCCGCCTTCAATAACGACCTTAATCTTTTTGTGACTCTCGTTCATAGCCTTGAGGTAATCTATCAAAGCTGGGAAGTTCATTTTATAGGCGAGAAACTTCTTGTCGTCATATACTGCACCGACACCGCTCTCTTGGTTGTCTGGGTCGATTCCAATTATAACTGTTCCTTTTTCCATTTTTTTCTTTAAAGTAATTATTTCGTTTGAATTTCACGCATAAGCGTTTATTTTGTTTCTATGGTGTAGTTTATCAACAAACACCCTTTACGTGCGCATATACGTGCGCACATGCGTTATTATCCCTATCTTTCCCCTACCCCTTTCTTTCCCTTCTTTTCGGTTGAGATAGAGAAAGCTGGCAGGGATTCCGGAAGTTGTGCCTGCGGGCAAAATAATGAATAACAAAATGTATATGTTGCAGGGTTCTTCCTTCTTCCACCGCCAGCCGAATATGAATAAAAGCATAATTTCTAACGATTTCTTTTTCTTACTTCTTCATGTACCACCTCGCTTTCTTTGTTTGCTGTCAGACTTCGGGAGATGCGTTTCCGGCTCTCATATCTTAATTTCAAGATGTTATAAGTTTATTTGTTTTGATAGGGAGCCATCCCCTTCTGTCCTCGCTGGTTAAAAACTCTATTATTGAACTCACGACCGATTATTCTTTTTGTTTTCGAGCAGCCATGCCAGATGCGCTGCCTTCTGCGGATTCTTGAACATTGAAAGAGCCTTCTCTACGTCCGGCTTCTTCCTCTCACCACGCATCGCTCTGTCGGCTACCCGGTTCTTCGTACCGTAGTTCCGGTAGTGCTTACTCCAGTACTCCTTTTGATACGCCCGGTATTTTTCCCGGTTTCTCTTTCGCCATTCCTTTGTGGCTCTGAGGATCTGTTCCCGGTGTTCCTGGTAGTACGTTCTGTTCTTCTCCCTTGTTGCGAAATCGCTCATTGCATTCAAGTATTACCTGATGTTCTACATATTGCTTGCGTGCCGGGCAGTATATGCCGTTTATGCAGTTTCGCCCGGCATCGCAAGCCTTGCATAATTCACTCGCCATACGTCCTAGAATGGCAGGTTCTCAATATCGTAGTCAGTGAAGGCGATGTTCTCGTGTCCCTCGAATTGGATGCAGCTGGTGAAGTCTCCCACTTTTCCTTTTTCGATAAGCAAGACTTTATATCTGTAAATTGCTTCCTCTCCACGGTCACGAACGAAGAAGGCTGGCTGCCACTTGAATCTCTTTCCGTTCCTTACCAGCACCTTGTCGAAGACCTTGAAGGCTGGATGCTCCCTCTCTTCCTTCTCTTTCTTCCAGATGGCATAATGCTTGTTGAACAGTTCGACTTCGTTCTCTGTCGCTTCTCGAAGTTCCTTGTTAACGCTTATACGCAGGTCGAAGGCTTGGTCGGTCACGAACTTCTCGGTCTCAATCTCATACTGGTTGCCGAATGTTAGCGTATCTTCGCTTTCGTTCTTGGCGATAAGTTCGCCTATGATTGCCAGCTCTCCGTCCTCGTCTTCCTCTCTGAAAACGTAGAGTTTGCCAATTTCGAACGCTGGCTTCAAGCCAACAACTTGCTTCTTATCACTATCCCAAGCCTTGCCTTTCTTTGTAAGGGCATCAAAGAGCTGTTGCTTCTCTTCTTCCGTGGCAAGGCGAAGTTTACAAAGGTCTTTCTTAAAGAAACTAGTTCTGCAGGCCATACTCAAAGTTAGACTATTTAAATCCATAGAAATAAATGAGCTATAACCTTCTGATAAACCAGTTCTGTCTGATACTATAAATACATCTTGTCTATTACCATAGTCGGCAAAAGCTATATCCCCATCCTTGAACTCTGGCTGAGTCTTATCGATTTCCAAAGTTTTACGGTTCAACTTGCCACCGAGCCGCTCTTCGATTTTTGTTATATAAATTTCAGAATCTGCACGGCTCAATTTATGGAAGGTAATTGTAGAAAGATTACCTTCATTCTGATACCATTTGTCTTCATAACTATCATACGCAAACTTTCCATTAAAAGTTTGATAAGTGTTGTTTTCAAAACCATCAAAGATTGTATAGTACGGCTTCTTTCCTTCGTAACAAACCAGCACGTCTCCCTTCTTGAAGAACTTGTTCCAGTCTCTCATTTCTTTCGAAGGGAAGAGCAGAACTTCTCCTTCTTTATAGATTTTTCCGTTCTTGTCGAAAAAGTGTTCTCTTCCGGCTTCGTCCTCAGTCCAGATTGCTTTCGCACTGTCCTTGTCGTTTGCCATTCCACTGTGCCACACCCTTCCGCATTTTGGCGTGTACAACTCTGTACCGTACTCTTCATCTTTGAGTATCTCGTAAATATCAATATCTTTCTGTTCCATTGTCTGAATGTTTTTATTGTTATAACTTCACTCGTCCGAGTTTAAAATAAAGTTCCAACAGTTCCTGGGTATTAAGCCAGAAATCGGTGTTGCCGATGTATACGTGATGGCGATGGGCATCCGTGATGATTTCTATCTTTTTCATTTATCTGCGTTTAAAATTGTTCGTGTCCGCATTGTAATCTTTGAGGATACATTCTAGAGCCTTTACCTCATCATCTGCCAGCCAGATGTCTCTGTTGCCAACTGACAGATGATGAAGACCACACTCACGGACCAGTTTTATATCAACTCTGTTCATAGCCAATACGGTTTATGATAACTATTTAAAAAGTTCCTGTTGCGGATGGATGATGTCTGCCCGCTTCTTCTTAGCCGCCCAGACAAGAAGGTTGATATACTTAGTTCCAGCCTTCTTTGCAAGGTCTCCGATGATGCAGGTCAGAGCATCTTGAACTGCTTCATCTTCCTTGCCGTAGAAGATGCCAAGCTCATCATATCGGCTCGGATAGGCTACCGGGCTGTCGTACTCATGCTTTCCCTTCTGAATGCTGTAGCCCCATATCCAGCCGAACTGTGTATTGGCGGTCATTACCTTCCATCCCCAGTTGTCTGCACCCTCTACGGCATACTCGATTACGTGCGGATTGATGCACTCATCCTTGATATTGAACTGGAAGCCTTCGTGCTCTGCAACCGGCTTCTTGATGTCGTAGCTATTATCGGTCAGCCACTTGAACCAATCGTTCGATGTCTTGAATACGAGCCCTGCGGCTCTGCATTCGTGAAAAAATAATTCATTCATGGCTTTCAATCTCTATAAAGTGACAATCTCCGCAAAATGCACAAGCGCAATACTCGCCAAGCTCCTCGGCATCAAGGGCACACACATTGCAGCCACTTTCATTACGAGTATCATTCTTAACTCTGAGAACCTTGCCTTCTACATTCAGAAGCGTACCTTCCTCGAAATCCTTGGCTATTTCGTTCGGTTCATTAATTACAATTACTTCTTTTTCCATATCTATCCCTCCTTGATGTACTCGGCAAGTGCTTCACGCTGCTCAGATGTCAGTGCGTCTGCGATGCGCTCGGCAATCTCTTTTTGGTCAGAACTGCTCATTCTCTCGAAGGTGTCGGTAATGATGTCGGCAGCAGTATCGTCTTCGAGATACCACATATTATCCTTTACCACGTCCGCTCTTTCTTCTTCGCCTGGTAAGTTCCTGAACATGTCAACCAAAAATTCCTCTTGGTCTTTATCCGATAAGTTGTTGAACATATCCTCTAAGTCGATGTCAATGCTCTGATTATTGTATTCTGCCATAATTCTTTTGTTTTAAGCGTTTAAATTCTGTTTGATGTATAATTTGTCGCCCGATGCGTGAAAACTCCACAGAGCGGCTATTTTTGCCCTCATTCGTGGACTATATAAAGTTGTTCATAAACAGTAGATTTCACCACAATAGGTTCAGAACCTAAGTCGTTACCATCTACCTTGATGGCAATCTCCATATCTCCCTCTTCATCATAAATGTTTTGAAGTTGTTTGATAAATTCACTTATAAGCATTTTATTATATTTTTATGTTACATCCGTTATTTTTCGGGCTTCCAGTCGATGCCCAGCCGCTGCAGAACTCCACGTTCGTAGTATCTTGTCAGCGAATCCTTGGCAGGCTTGTTGTTCGGGTTCTTCTTCAAGTCCTCGAGGTTCTGCTGGATTACCCACCGGAACTTGCTGTCTTGGCTCTGCTGGCTCGCTGGCTGCTGGTGCTTTGCTTGCTCGTAGAGTTCCCCGATGCTCGGTCTTGCCGTTGCCGAAGGATCCTGCGCCTTGGCTGCTGCCGATTGCGGCTGCTGGCTTGTGGCTGGTTCGTTGTTGAAGTTGCCTTCCAGCACCTTTGCGAAATTCTGCTCATTACCGAATATCCAATCAAACTTTCCGAGCCAGCCGTGCTTGTTGTTGCCGTTCATGAAGTCAGATGCCATCGCAATGTCAATTACCCGGTACAGAGTTTTCACGTCTCCCTTGCATTGACGAACCCTTGCCTTGACCATTACCTTACGGTTCTCAGTCATGAGCGTAATAGGCGGCATCGCACTCTTCGTCTCATCATGCTTGCGGTTCCAGTATTCCTTGACGGCAGCATAGTCTATCTTTTGAGATTTTGAAACCTTGCCGCCACCGGGTGCTTCGGTCTTGACCGATGCACTCTGAATACCTTCTTTAGAAGGTTTATTATTATCTGCAAGTTTACTTGCATCACTATCACTATCACTATCACTATCACTATCACTATCACTTAGGTATCGTGTCGTATCGCTTGGTATACGTTCGTATACGGTCGTATCGCTTGGTATACGTTCGTATTCTTTGGTATCATTCGTATTCGATTTATTCCATCGTTTACGAATGTTCTCACGATTACGTTCGCATTTCTTTTGGTACTTCTGCTGGTTTCTATCAATCTTGTCTTTGATAAAGACGAAAGCCATACGTACGACTGGTTCCAGATTGATAACCTCGCCATCCCTTGCGTATATGAATAGTGCCCGGGTCAGTTGCCCGAGTTGCTCGTCCGTCAGCCCCTCGATTAATTGATAGTCTGATGTGTATAAGATAAATGAATCACTCATGATGTTTTATTCTGATAATGATAGTTTCTTTTCCAGCTTCCGTTTTAACACTGTAGCCATTCGGATTTTGTTCCGCTGGCTTGTGTCGGTCGGTGCTGTCACTTTCCCACCTAGGGAAATATAATTCTCCAGCTGGGAAATTATATTCCTTAGGTCGGTTTTAGATATAGGAACAGCCATAAGCCCTGCCTTTACTTAATTAGCAATCTTCTTGCTCCCTGCACCTGCTTGATGTACTTGGCGCACGCTTTAGGATGGTCTGCCTGAAAAGCCTTGGCATCGAACTTCTCGCTTGCCTTCGGTGCTTTCCACGTTGCCAGCATCTTTCCGTTTCCGTCCACGATGCTTTCTGCGTCCCCGAAGAACAGCTTCAAGTTGTCCTCAATCTCATCCTGCTCGGTCTCCAGTTTCTTGTTCTGAACCTTGAGTTCCTTGAGCCTAGCAATCTGTTCGAGTATCTCCTTCGTTGCAGTCACTTCCTTGCCAGCTACATGTAGAGGAGACTTTAGGAGAACGTCTTGTGCGCTGTAGGCTGGCGGCTCTTGGTTGCCCACGATGTAGTCAAGCCAGAACTTGGTAATCTCGTCCCTCATCCATCCGAAGAATTCGGGGTCGAAGTCGATGTCACGGTAGCCGAACTCCCTGCCTGCTGTCAGCCAGGCAAGTGCTCCATCCTTGTATTCGCCCACTCCGAGGTTCATCTGAAGCTGGCAGAACCAATGCTTCGGAAGGTCGTCTGCATCTATCTGCATCTGCGTGGTCTTGCACTCGAGGATGCTCTTGCTCGCTTCGTTGTGCGTTGCCCCGGTTCTCCAGAAGGTGCGGTCTGGACTTACTCTCAGATACGGAGTATCGGTGTTCGTGATGGTGTAGTCGTCAGTCGATGCCTTGATGATGTGGCAGTGGCTCTCCCTCTTGAAGAACTGTGCAACGGCATCCTCCAGCAGGTGTCCTGCAACCATCGCAAAGTTCTCAACCTTTGGTGGGTCGATACCCTTCTTGCGTCTCCACAGCTGATATGGTGTCTCCCACGGATTCAGTCCCAGTACTGTGCCTGCCTCTGATGCGCCTATTCCCTTCGAGCGGTTCTGCAACCACTCCTCTCTGCTTCTGTATTTTATTATCTGTTTCATTTCATTCTTTTATTTTGATGTTTTTGATATAATAAATTTTCGCTGCTGCAATGATAATCTGACGAATGTTTTCATCCCTTTCCATTGCTTGAGCAAGTCCGTTTGCGAGGATTTCGGTCTTGAAGTGGTAGGAAATATGAAAATCGAATCCTTTGTTTCCGTTTTCGTCTGTGTCTCCAGTCGTCTCTGCTGCAACCTGCATATAGTTTCTTCCTTCCTCATCTTCCTCTACCCATACCTTGTAACCATCTGCGGTTCTGCTAAAGTACTTGTCGATGGTGCTCTTGTGTTTCTGTTTGTTTTCTTTTTCTGCCATAATTTTACTGAATGTTTAATAGTTGCCACGGCTTCCCTTGGTAGGTTATGATGGGAGCCCACCCCATAGGTTGTGCCGTGGCGGTTCGGGCAAACGTTATAACTTTATAAACTAAACTACTTCTTCGCTGCTGTGCCAGTCTTTCCTTGGCTGCGGCTCATTGCCTTCTCTGCCTTCTTCTGTGCGCTCTCGGCTGCTGCCTGCGCCTGCTGTGCGATGGCATCCTGCTGCTTTGGTTTCTTGAAGGTCTCCTCTACGGTGGTCGTGCCTTCCTTGATAGCATTGTACACACCAGCCAGCTTCTGAATATCCTCTGCCGTGACTTCCTCGGCTGATTTCTTCCCGATGTAGTCAAGCAGCATAAGGTCTGTTACCTGGTACACTTGGAAGCAGGCTACGCAGTTTTTCCACTGGCTCTGTACGCCAGTCTGCTTGATGTGTTCCAGTGCCTTTGCCTGCACTTCCTTCACCACGTTTGCAATCAACACCTGCGGCACGACCTTGCAGATTGCATTACGCTGGGCGATCGCCACAGCTGCATTGCCAACCACCACCTGCATATCCTGCGAGTAGGTGTAGCCCTTCGAGGTCAGAATGCTTCGCTTTACTTCGGTAGAGTAGGCAACGTTGCTCTCTAGGTCATGGCATACGCCTTGTGCCGTGATGGTCTTGCCATCGTTTGCGATGATGCGACCAGCGATGCGCAGGTTCTTCCAGCAGGCGGAAATGATTTCCGTAAACCTGACGCTAGGACCCTCGATTACTGTTGTCTTTCCGTCCTTGTCCTTGCGCTCGAGGTGGTAGAAGCAGTTGTAGGCAACGTCATCGTCCATGGCTGCCAATGCTACCATATTCTGCTTGCACTGCATGATGTCTCTCGGGAACTTGTGCGCTGTGGCAATCTGTCCGTCAATCTCCGAGCGGTTGATAGCTTCCAGCATTTCGCCACCGCTCACATTGATAATTTCATTTTCCATAATTCGTTCTTTTTATTGTTCAACTTATTGTTCATTAACTCTAGTGGAAGGCTGGGGATTCGAACCCCAGTTGACTGCCAAAACTTACCCCCCTTGCCAGCTGCCGAGGGATGCCCTTCCGTTTAAGGGCGCACGCTGTCGTTTCCGCATATTACATGGTAAAAACAACTAATTAGATAACCTTTGAAATGAGTTTAGCGCGCGCCCTTTGCCCTGCCGCTGCAGGGTTTCAGCATATAAACTAAGCAAAAACTTATGTGGTCAAACCAGTTGAGCAATAAGGCTGTCGAGCCTGCTTTCCTCGAAGGCGTCCATCGGGTCTTGGTCTGCATACTGGCTGTTCTCTTCCAGCCAGTCGTCAATTACGTCCTGATAGTTAACGCAGCCCTCGATGGCTTCCTCCAGCCGCTCGCTGTCGTTGTTGCTATTCTTGTGCGTCACTACCGCTGTGTTCCCGGTTCTGTCGCACCATACGCAGATATTGCCTGCCTTGGTTTTAATATCTACCCTTGCAACCGCTGGTCGCTGTGGATCACGGTCTAACTCCAGCCAGATGGCATCGTACATTGCCTTTTCGCATTGTCTGATAATTCTTGGTTCCATACGCTCTTACCGTCTGATTAAATAGTTAAAGAATGTCAGACGTGCGTCCGCAAGCGTCTGCTTGTTGAACTCGCTCATCGGGAGCACCGGAACTCCGTCCAGTGAAAGACAAAGCATGTTGTCGAACTCCCTTACCTGAATGCGTCTTTCCGCTTCCTTCATGGTTGCCAGTCGCTTGCTGTCCTTTCGCTCCTGCTCCCACTTGGCGGTCAGCTGCTTCGCTTTTTCGTAGGCATTCATCATAGGGCAATCCTCCAGACTTTTTTAATCTCGCTGCCCTCGAAGACCTTGCGGTTGTCGATTCTGCGGAACTTGACCTTAATCTTACCAGCCTGCAACCATCTGCGCAGGGTGTTTCGATGGATGCCCAGCACCTTGCAGGTCTCTGTCATGGTGTATCTGCCTGCATCCGCTACCTTTGGTTCTTCGTTCGTCATAACTAAGCCCTCCAAAAGATTAAAGTTACTAATACGATGGCAACTGCCAGGCTTATTACTTCGTCACTTGTGATAATCTCGATAAACTTCTTCATACGCTCTGAATGTTTAAATTGGTTCTACTTGATTACTTGCGCACGGCTGCACGTCTCTTCTTAGGTAACACTCCAGCCTTGACGAGACAGTCACGAACGCTCGGCACGGCTGCACGTCTCTTCTTTGGTGTAATAACTCCAGCCTTAATGAGGATAACACGCACGTTCTGCTGGGTGCAACCAACACGCTGTGATACTGCGAGCATTATTCTGCTGTCTGAGGTCTCGGCAGGTGCTTTTGCTCGGAAATCTGCAAACATCGCTATGATGTTCTTCTTTCGTTCGTCCTGCTGCTTCTGCAACGGTGTCCGAAAATCATAATTAAAATTTTCTCCCATTTTATTTGTATTTTAAATTATTTTCTTTATCTTTGCAAATGAGTTTTTAAACTCGCTTTGTAATTCGGTTGCAAAAATACAAAAAGAAAATTGAAAAACAATTGTTTTATGGTTGTTTTTAGTAAGTTTTTAATTAATTTTAAATTGATTTACAATTATGAGTGGAGAAGAATTAAAGCAGTATATAAAGCGTTCGGGCTTGACAATGAGCGATGTAGCTAGAGAACTGGGGACTACACCACAGAATGTGCAGGCTCGTCTTGGTCGCAAAACTATAAAAATTGATTTTATCCAAAAGATAAAGGAAATCATCGACAAGTGTGCCCCTCCCCTACCAGCTGAGATGGAAGAGGCTGTTATAGGCTCAAATGTTAATGGTTCGAACAGTCCTAATGTCTCCCAGTCGCTTGGTAGTGATGCTGCCTTGGCTGCTGAGAATAAACTGCTGCGAGAACAGAATGAGTTCCTGCAAAGTCAAGTAAAAACGCTGCTTGCCATTGTCGGGCAAAAATAATTTAGTAACTTTGCAAAATGAAAAAGTATGGTTAGTCAAAAAACAACAGACGATAGGGAGACGGACAGAAGAAAGCTCTTGGCTGGGTATCTGTACGACTGCTCGAAAATGATGTACGGAAGCGTTGCTGTCGGTGGTCTGTCTCCTCTACTAACTGGTGACCCATTGCAGGCGGTTCATCAAGTCTGCTTGGTGTCGGGTGTGGCTTGTGGCGCATCACTTGCGTACCTTGCAAATTATATAATGAAATTTAAAAAATAAAGATTATGGATGCATTCTTGTTATTTAACGTGATGGCATTGGGAATGACCATTGCATTCGGCATTTTCTTGAAATCAAAGAAAGGTCAGAAGTGGTTGCGTGAACTTTAGTTCTCGCTCCAGGTACAATATCAACTAAAATTCTAAGTAACGATGAAAGATGAGGATTTCATAGAGCGGAAGGAGAAGGTTCTTCTTGCCGCCCTCGGGAAAAGCTGGCTGTGGAAAGCCAGCAGGTTGATAATAGGCATTATCCCTCCAGTGGGTGCGCTTGTAATGCTGGTTCACTGCACTCTGCTCTCGTTCGGCATTCGGGTAAAACTCACGGAGTGTATATTCGACTGCTCGCTCTTCGGCTTCATTGTCTGGATCATCATCAGCCTAGCCTATGGCTTCTGCTGGGTGCATCGGGCATTCATTACCTACGGAGTGCTGATTTCATTCTGCATCGACTTTCAGCGTTCTTTCGGGTTCGGTGTTTTTCGCCAGCCGCTGCAGCTGCTGATGGTCGCCCTAGGGCTGCTGCTCTTCTTCGTCTTCGTCAAGAAAAAGGCTTGGAATGAGTTCTACGACAGAAATATTAATCATTTAAATAAATAGCGTATGGGAAGTTTCATTAATGAACTGGCAAAGGGTTTCGTTCGCTCTGCTGTCAATCAGGTAGGAAGGGATGCTGGTCGTGTTGTCAGCAATAACATCTATGGCGATGCTCACTCTATACCGCACCGGAATGTTTCCACTGGTGGTGCTGGTCGTGTTTCTAGCGTTGGAAAGGTAGAGAATGAGGAAACTGTAATCATCGAGCCTTCGGAAGGAAAAGCTATTGCTTGGTGCGTGGTTGCTCTCTTCTTCAATTTCCTTGGTGCAGTCATCCTTCTTGTCGTTGGCTACAGAAAGCTGAAAAACAAATACGTTGCAAGTGCTTGGCTTTACGAATCCCAGGCGGTCTATGTCGCTGATGGTCGCTATAAGACCGGGGAGCGTTATGATGGGCATCAGTTAAGCAGACGAAAGATAGAGGTTTCTGCTGATGAGTTCATGATTGAAAAGAATGAGAAAATTGCAAAGATATATCTATACGCTGGCTTTGCTATCTTAATTTGTTGTTTATTTGTTACAATTGCATCGATATGAAAAAGATAATAATGCTGTTTGCGCTTGCGCTCATGTGTATGGGTGTGCATGCGCAAAGCAAAAATATAAAGACAATGCTCTTCTCAAAGCTGGGGTATGATGTGCAGGGAAAAGACACAGTCTATTACGTTACGCTCTTGCAGTATCATAATTCCTTGTCGTTCGTTGGTAGAAACTCCTTGGTCGAGAATATGCAAAAGATACTCAATACAAACTTGAAAAAGGGAGAATCATTTCAGCTCACCAACCCTGCAAAAGACGTCCTTTCATTCAGAAGTAAAACTGCTTTTTGGGTCAATAGAACATTTCCGATAAGTAAGGCTACAGCTGCAAAAACGCTTCGTGCCCTTGGTATAGAGGCGTACACTCAGCACGAAAAGAACGCTAGAAACGATAGTATAGATGAAGCTTACAGATTTTCGTATTGATTACCTTCTCGAATACGAGAAATACTTGCCAGTTCTCACCCCTTCCGAGGTGGATCTGCTGCTGGCTTCTCGTCCAACTCTGGCTCAGTTGCAGGACTGGTCGCAAAGATTGAATAACCACCGGGCAAGGCTGGAAAGCGTTTTCAGTCGTGCCTATCAAAAACAGAAAGATTATGGAAGATAAAAATCTGATGTCCGCTGATGTGGATATAGTAGTTCGTTTCTTCTCTGCCATCGACCGCCTGAAGGCTGATGGTTGCATTGGCGGTCTGAAGACAATAACAGACCGGTATGGTATCAACCGCTGGAACATCATGTCCCTGCGAGAAAAGCCTGCCGAGTACTACGGTCGCTTTCGTCCGTCTTGGGTTCAGTTCCTGGTACGTGATTACCACATCAACCCATACTGGCTGCTCCTTGGCTCTGGGGAGTTCTATGCAACTGGCTTCACGCCCGAAATCGTGAAAAACCTGAACAAAAACTGCACAAGGAAAATGCAGTCTGCATAAGTTTTTAATTTTCAATTATTTAGAACATACGTTATGATTTTAAGTACCACTCCAACCATAGAAGGCCACCCTATCCGTGAATACCGTGGCGTAGTAACCGGCGAAACCATCATCGGTACCAACTTTGTAAAGGATTTCTTTGCCAGTGTCCGTGATGTAATCGGCGGCAGAAGCGGTTCTTACGAAAGCACCCTCCGCGAGGCTAAGGATACAGCCCTCAGAGAGATGGCCGACCGTGCCGCATCCCTGGGCTGCAACGCCATCGTGGGCATCGACCTGGATTACGAAACCGTGGGCAACAGCGGTTCCATGCTGATGGTTACATGCAGCGGAACGGCGGTGATTATCTAAGTTCTGCAACTGTACAAAAGAACAAAATATGCATGAAATGGGGCGGTAACTACCTAAGAAATCGAGTTACCGCCCCTGTTCAAGCATATTTTTATCTATATAGTGTGGTGACATACACCTGATGAAGGTCACCAACTTTCTTCTATTTCATTTATTCTATCACCCAATCCTCTATACTTCGCTGGTTTTCCGAGAAGTTAATACCCACTTTCACTACCTTCCGCCCATCATCGGCAAAAGCCTTGGCATAGTTCTTATCGCAGATTTGCGCTATGGCGATGTCGGCAGACTTCTTATATTTCAACTCAAAGATAAAGATACTCTTATCCGTCTTGAGAACAAGGTCTATTCTTCCATCCGAAGTGGTATGCTCCACCTTCACATCTTCGCCAAGCATGGTGAAGATGGTGAATATCACGGCTTGATAGTGACGCTCATTATTGTTGATAATCGTATATGGGAACTTATCATAGAATGCCTTCAAGTGAGGCATAAAGGCACCCATGTCATCATTGATGAGCACATTCTTGGAATAAGCATACACGATGGCATCATATCTGTTCATGTCTTGCGCAGTATAATACCTGACGAGACTTTTCGAGAAGCCTTGTCTTACTTCTTGATTTGGGAAACAGAGATGATACAATTTTCCCCTTCGCTCATATCCTTTAATGGTAAGATAACCACTCTGGAAAAGAACAGGAATCGGATCTGTAAGCTTTTCAGTAGGGGTATCAAAACGATCATCATTAACCCATAAATCGTCCAGATTGAGCATATCCAAATTCTTCTGCTGCAACAACTCCACCAGAAACGTAGGCGTACCAGATGTAAACCAATAGCTATTAAACTCCTTATCGTCCAAAGCATTGATAATGCTGTAAGGATTGAAGACATCCTCGCTATTGATACTAAAGTGGTAGCCATCATAATGCTGCTTGAGTTGCTGCAAGGTCTCCTCATAAGTGAGTCCATTATGCTCAGCCATCTCCTCGATTCCCTCACGGAAATACTGAGTCAATTCACTCTTGGTTATACCACAACAGCTACTGTATGCATCCTTCAACGTGAGAATCTTGAGATTATTCAACTCGCTAAAGATGCTGAGCTGACTAAACTTGGAAATACCTGTGATGAATACAAAGCGGATGTTTCCCTCTTGTTGCTTCAAAGGGCTGAAGAAATCTCTCATGATGTTGCGGATGGTCTTCTGTAAGTCTTCGTCACTGACAGAATCATGCATTGGAGCATCATATTCATCGATGAGAACGACTGCTTGTTTACCTGTTTGAGCAGCTGCTGCAAGCAAGATGTTCTTAAGACGACCTCCAAAAGACTTCTCATCTATTGGATTAACTTTTAAACCATATTTTTTCTCTTCCACTTCTAGTATTCCGTTTAGAATTGAATATGTATTCTCCAAACTATAATACTTACCACAACTCAGATCCAGGTGGATGACAGGATATGCCGTCCATTCCTTCTCCATCTGTTCGATGGCAAGGCCCTTGAACAGTTCTTTCTTACCTTCAAAGTAAGCCTTGAGAGTAGATACAAACAAGGATTTTCCGAATCGGCGTGGGCGACTCAGAAAATGAAACTTGGCATAATGAGCCAACTGATAGACGATAGCCGTCTTGTCAGCATAGAAGTAATTCCCCTTCACGATTTCGGAGAACGTTTGTATTCC
>JABLTM010103068.1_pt1 | contig 66445 bp, 55 predicted proteins | sample 7160121 | NCBI WGS metagenome assembly JABLTM01 (sample SAMN14651224, study PRJNA627086) | human gut metagenome | isolation source: feces | host: Homo sapiens
GCTTATCTAAATGGGGAGGAATTGCACCTGACCCCGATTGAATACAAGCTTTTGTGTCTGCTCTCTCATAATGTCGGAAAGGTGCTGACGCACACCTATATCACGCAGCAGATTTGGGGCAGCAGCTGGGAAAACGATATTGCTTCCCTGAGAGTATTTATGGCGACACTGCGTAAAAAGCTGGAGCCGCAAAAGGACAGTCCGCAATACATTCAGACGCATATCGGCGTCGGTTACCGTATGCTGCGTGTAGACTGAAAAAAGCGAGAAAACAAGGCTGACACATTTCAGATATAAAAGAATCAAAAAAACTGCACCCTCGCCGCCATTGTAGAATAAATCACTTTTCAGTAACTGTTACGCCCGCAACCTTAATCAAAGATCAAAATTTTTTCTAACCATTTTCCTGTTAGCTATAAAAAAGCACAACGCCACAGAGTTTTAAATCTCTGTGGCGTTGTGTTGCTCTCAATCGGTCACTTTTTGAAAGTGTTCTTATGTGAGCCTGCTTTTTGCCGGGTTCTTTTTTTGACTGCACTCACAAATCCAGAAAATAAAATAAGAGGATATAATTCGAGATATAAACAGTTTCAATAAAGCTAACGGAGGTAGTAAGAATGGCAAAGGAGAAGGCTTTTATTAATATGAAAAGAAAAATGTTGTGTCCATTCATAATAACATTGATTGGTGCAATTTTGATGTTGGTGATGTTACTGTTACCATATGCTTCTGCAAACAGTGAACATAAAGATTATCTAATAGAATACAGTGATGATATGTATGTTCAAGAAATCGGAATGACTAACTCGGAAGCTGTAAACATATCTCTTGTTGAGTTTGTAAGAATTTATTCCGAAGCAATAAATGAGGATATGAATAAGGAAACAAGTATTGTCTGTATTGCAATTATAGCGATTTTTGCAGTATTTGCATTAATAACTATAATATTAACCTTGTTGAAAAGACCAATTGGTATAATTATTTCAGATTTGCTTGCCCTGGTTATATTTAGTATTATTCATTTTGATTTTGAAGACAGAGGTGTGATTCCAAACCGTTCCTATGATTGGGGTATAACTAATTATCTTACATATATTGTTGGTGGTGTAATCATTATAGGTGCTGTATGGATGCTTATTGCAAAAAGAAGGATAAATTATATTTGTACGTCAGAAAAGAATGCGTTGAAGTCAACGTGAAAAATCTCAGCAAGCGCAACAAGTTCAGACACTCTGATATTGTAGGTGCCACATTCAATCTGTGAATAGCTGCTTCTTGAAATCTCAATACCCATTAACTGCATGCGCGCAACGGTCTGTTCCTGCGTAAGGTGAGCCTGTTTGCGCAATGTTCTGATATTATTACCCAAAGAAATATTGTATTTTATTTTCTGCGTCATATATTCCTCCAATTACATATGGTGCAATGAATAGCTTGCATATATATTGATTTTAGATTGCTTTTGATATATAATTGCAATGAATAGATTGCAAAATACATTTGACTGGAAGAACATAAAAATAAGGTGGGAGGTGATTGCTTGGCACGGAATAATAAAAAAGATGACCTGCTACATGCCGGAATTGCAGGGGCATCGTATGAAGTTATACAGAAATATGGATCAGCGGCTAAAGAACATCTTGTCGCATATTCCGGGAAAGATAACGAGGCCGGAATAACGTTACAGAAAAGCTTAAAAAGCATTCACGAGCAAGGCACAAATGATAAATATGCATTTTCTATACGACAACAAAAGGCCGGATGGTCGGCAGAAGTCAAAGATACGGCATCCTCAAATGCTGAAAACATAATTAATGGAAAAAGTAATAGGAAATTAAGACATGATGATTTACCTGATACACCGGCCAATCACCCATTGTACGATCATGTGGAAGTGGACTCAGAGGGAAATGTTATTGCCGGTTCGGGAAGTCAAATGAAATTCATAGGAGCATCAAAGAGTGATCCTACAGGTAGTGGTAATGCTGAAAGAGCATTAAAGAAACTACAATCGAAGAAGTTCCAAAAGTATATTGATAATGATGTAACGATTGAGGTGCCAAAAGAAACAGGAACAATTTTATCAAGGTTAATGGCTTCATCAAGAAGTGAAAGGAACTGGCATTTGTCGTTGTCGAATTTATTTTGGCAATCTTCAAAAATATCTGCCAAAGTGAGCTGCTTATGTGTTATTATATAGGTATATCTCCTTTAAGGTGGATTGGTATTTAGTTTCTAGTCAACTCTATTTTACCATAAACCTTGAGGAGATATTTTATTTTAACAACAAAAAATACCGTATTTATGCGGTGTTTGGCGTTTCGCAAACGCCTAAATTGATGTTAATGTGAAAGGAGGTGGAATTATGCAGCAGTGTCCATTTTGCGATAAAGTCTATGATGAATCTGAATACAGCCATTGTCCGTATTGTTCAGGCGAATTAGAGGATGACGATGATGAAGTTCGTCCATGCCCTGAATGTGGTGGTTGCCTACATTGGGATGGAGAAGTTTGGGAATGCTCAAACTGTGACTACTCAGAGGAAGACTAAAAAAGAAAAAAGGCTTCTCATCACCGGATTAGTTCCAGTGGTGAGGAGCCTTTGCACGTTTATAGACTTATGCATCCACATCGATGCTAACACCGGATTTCAGTTCGACGGTGATGTGGTCATCCCAGATGAGACTAAAACTGACTGTTTTACAGGTTCCACCCAGTCAGACGTTCTTCAAAATAGATTTCCAGCTAGGAATGGATCTGTCCCCAGTCCTGCCTGTGTCCGGTCCATTAAATAGTCTGCAATTTTTCCCTGCTCCCCATAACTAGGTAGCTTTAACTCAAAGTCTGACAATGCTTCTTTGGTAATTGTTTTTATAGTTCCACCAGGAGCTTTTCTTGTTTCATCTTCAAATTTTTCTTTGATGATATAAGCCCGAAATCTTTTATCAATGTTTTTAACGTACTTATCAAATATTAGAACTGTCCTATCCACAAAAGCCCCATATTGCGTAATTGCAACACGCCCGATGCTTCCCTGCAACGTGACAAGTACGGAACCATTTTCAGCAAAAACACTCATTGCTTGTGCCAATTTACTTATCTTTTGTTTTGTATCTTCAACAAGTTGCATATCACTCGCCACATCTGCAACTTGTACAAAAGGCATAGCGCCTTCCCTATCATACCAAGCTTTGTTTCCATATGGTTGTGGAAACTGAACCACGTCTAAATCCAGCACATTCTGACAACTTACGCTGTTACCAAGCTGTCGGGGAAATTAAGAAAATTGAACCGTTGAATTATGGTAATTACGCTGATGAAGAGTGATGAAGTGGTCGAGGCTCGAAAAATACTCTGAAATTTTAATTTGTTCATCTTTTTGGGGAAAGATAACATCACCTTTTAAAGCATTTTCATCGGAGACCTTCATGTCATTTTTTGCACCTTTATTTACAAGTGGATGCATATAATTATTCATTCTTGCATCCTGCTCAAAATAGATTTGCACAAATTCAGGATGCGTATTTTCAAGTGGTTTATATACAGCGTATAAAGTTGATACAATGCCCGTTTTTCCTTTGTTTGTCTTGATTATGCCATATGGATTCGATTTAAGTGGAGATTTTGTATAAACCACATCTCCAGTTTCAACAACACCATAATTTGCAACTGATGCACCAGCAAAAGAACGTCCCTGAAACTCTATCTGGTTTACTATTCCATAATCACCTGAAACTGAAAGAACATCATCTTTGTTATATACATCATCCTTATTTTTCTTCTTAGATACTTCAAGGTATTCTATTAACTTACGCTGTTCCCAAGTTTTTTGGAAAATATGCATTTAGACTCGTCAATGCTAAAAATATAAAAGTACGAAAATTTGTACTTTCATTCGATAAAACAGCCGTATATTGAAGAAAACGTATTTATATGTTATAATATGCACACTTACACTTTGACAGAGAAAGGGGTGCAACGATGGCTGTCAGCTATAAGAAACTATGGCATATCCTTCTTGATAGAGATATGAAGAAAAAAGATTTAGAGGAAAAGGCGGGATTGAGCCATTATACGCTGAGCAAGATGAGTAGAGATGAAAATGTCACTACAGAGGTGCTCGGGAAAATATGCAATGCACTTGACTGTAAAGTCGAAGATTTTATGGAGTTTATTCCGGACGATAAGGAATGAATCCCATTTATGGGACATGCCATTTGATAAAATCAAATAAAATATTTTGAAACACGGAGGATTGCTATGAATAAGCAACAGTTAGCCGCTAAGATTTGGGAATCTGCCAATAAAATGCGTTCAAAAATCGAAGCAAATGAATACAAGGATTACATTCTGGGATTTATCTTCTATAAATTTCTTTCAGAAAAAGAGGTTAAATACCTTAAAGCAAATGATTGGACAGATGAATATCTTCCGGAACTAACAGAGGATGATACTGAAACAGTTGAAAGCGTCCAAAAGAATATAGGATATTACATTTCTTATGAGAACTTGTTTTCTACTTGGCTTGCTAAAGGCAGCGATTTTAGTGTTCAGGATGTTCGAGATGCACTTTCTGCTTTTAGCCGTCTAATAAATCCTACGCACAAGAAAGTCTTTGACGGTGTCTTTGATACGCTTCAGACAGGACTTTCTAAACTTGGAGATAGTGCAGCTTCTCAGTCTAAGTCCATTAGCGATCTTATCCAGCTTATCAAGGATATTCCAATGGACGGAAAGCAGGGGTACGATGTTCTTGGCTTTATCTATGAATATTTGATTGAAAAATTTGCAGCAAATGCAGGTAAGAAAGCTGGTGAATTCTATACACCGCATGAAGTATCTTTGCTTATGTCTGAAATTGTGGCAAATCATTTAAAAGACAGAGAGAAAATTGAAATTTTTGACCCTACAAGTGGTTCTGGTTCATTGCTGATTAACATCGGTAAAAGTGCGTCTAAGTACATTGAGGGAGATAACAAGGTTAAATATTATGCTCAGGAGCTTAAAGCAAATACATATAACCTTACCCGTATGAATTTGATTATGCGTGGTATTGAAGCTGATAATATTGTAACCAGAAATGGCGATACATTAGAGGACGACTGGCCGTATTTCGATGAAAACGATCCGTCAGGAACTTACAATCCTCTTTATGTTGACGCTGTAGTTTCAAATCCGCCTTATTCTCAGGCTTGGAATCCGGCTGATAAGGAAACTGACCCAAGATATGCGGGATATGGACTTGCACCAAAGGGCAAGGCTGACTATGCCTTTTTGCTTCACGACCTTTACCATATCAAACCAGACGGAATTATGACTATTGTTCTTCCGCACGGTGTGTTATTCCGTGGTGGTGAAGAGGGAGAAATTCGCAGAAATCTTATTGAAAAGAATAAGATTGATACAATTATCGGATTGCCTGCAAATATTTTCTACGGTACAGGTATTCCAACAATCATTATGGTTCTGAAACAAAAGAGAACTAATACAGATGTTTTAATTATTGACGCATCAAAGGGATTTATTAAAGAAGGCAAGAACAATAAGCTTCGTGCGTCCGATATTAAGAAAATTGTTGATGTTGTAACACGCCGAGAAAGCGTAGATAAATTCTCAAAGGTTGTAAGCCGTGATGAAATCCGTGCAAATGACTACAACCTTAACATTCCGAGGTATGTGGATTCTTCTGAAGAGGCAGAGTCTTGGGATATATTTGCATCTATGTTTGGCGGTATTCCAGAATATGAGATAGATAAGTTAAAAAAATACTGGATGGCATTCCCTACACTTAGGGAAGATTTGCTTGAAAATACATCATCCGAGTACTGCAAGCTCATAGCTTCTGATATTAAAAAGGCTATTAAGGAGCATTCTGACATTAAAGAATTTGAGAGCAAGTTCCAGAATGCCTTTGGTAACTTTGATGAATACTTATCTGATGAATTGATTGATAAAATGGAAAGTCTGAGTATTTTAAAAACCGAGCAAGTGCTTTCTGAAAATATTTTTGAAAGAATGGCTGACATTCCGCTTGTTGATAAGTATGAAGCATATCAGCTTCTTGACGATGACTGGGCAAAAATTGCTGTCGATTTGGAAATAATCCAGACCGAAGGATTTGCGGCTACTAAGGTTATTGATCCGAATATGGTAATCAAGAAAAAAGACGGCAAAGAAACTGAAGTGCAGGATGGCTGGAAGGGACATATCATTCCATTTGAATTAGTACAAAGCCGGTTGTTAAGTAATGACGTTCAAAATTTATGTGTAGACGAAAACAGAATGGGCGAAATAGTGTCAGAATATGAAGAACTGATGGACGCTCTTTCGGAAGATGATAAACAAAAACTCTTAGATGACGACAATGCTTCTTTTGTAGCTAAAGAAGTTGCTAATGCGTGCAATGAAGTATTTGCTGATATATCCACTCATGAAACAGAAATATTACAAGAGTACCTTGGATTGTCAAAAGCTAAGGATAAGTTAGCATTTGCAGAAGAACACGGAGAAATAGATTGGGATAGTATGTCAGCAAGCAAAAATGGTACATATGGAAAAGCGGAGATAAATAAGTATATCGCTATGCTCAAATCTCAAGTGGATTTTGAAGTGGGTACATATGAATACACAGTTGTACAAGCTAATAATCTTATTGCAGAAGAAAAAGATTTGAAGAAATCTGTTAAGGAGAAAGCAGAAAAACTCCATTTGAAGACTAAAGAAACGATTGAAAACTTGTCCGATGAGCAGGTTATCGAGCTGCTTAAAGATAAATGGATTAAGCCGCTTAAAGATAATCTTGTGCAGTTGCCTGACAGTATTGTTGTTGAATTGGTTGCAAAACTTGAAGCACTTGCAAAGAAATATGAAACTACCTTCGCAGAGGTTGAAGAGAAAATCGCAGAGACGGAGAAATCACTTTCAGCAATGATTGATGACCTTGAAGGCGGCGAATTTGATATGCTTGGACTGGGTGAATTAAAGAAACTGCTGGGAGGTATGCAAAATGACTAAAGGAAATGGCAAACCCCAGATAAGATTTGCGGGATTCAATGATGCTTGGGAACAGCATAAGTTTGGGGATATAACAGAGTCATATTCTGGAGGTACACCTACAGCTGGTAGAAAAGAATACTATGATGGCGATATTCCGTTTATTCGTTCTGGAGAAATAAGTAGTGATAAAACCGAACTTTTTCTATCAGAAGATGGATTAAATAACTCTTCTGCAAAAATGGTAAAAATTGGAGATATTTTATATGCACTATATGGTGCAACAAGTGGAGAAGTTAGCATATCTAAGCTAGATGGAGCTATTAATCAAGCAATTTTAGCAATTAAACCTTATCCAAATTATGACAGCCAATTTTTAATGCAATGGTTAAGAAAAAGCAAGGAAACTATCATAGGAACATATCTTCAAGGTGGACAAGGAAATCTTTCCGGAAACATAGTAAAAGACCTTCTTATTGATATGCCAACTTACAATGAACAGAAGCAGATTGGCACTTATTTTGAGCGATTGGATAACCTCATCACCCTTCATCAGCGTAAGTATGACAAATTGACCAATGTCAAAAAATCAATGCTTGAAAAGATGTTCCCGAAAAATGGCTCGAATGTGCCGGAAATCCGTTTTAAGGGATTTACTGATGCTTGGGAACAGCGTAAGTTATCAGAAGTTGTAAAAGAAATTAAACGCACTGACGAAACTTCTAATGCTCCAGTTATGATGATAACAGCAGAAAATGGCTTTATAAATCAATCAGAACGGTACTCAACAAACAATGCAGGACAAAGCCTGAAGAAGTATATTATTCTTGAAAGGGGCGAATTGGCATACAATCACGGAGCCTCTAAGCTGCGTCCATTTGGTTCTTGCTTTTCTTTAACAACAGAAGAAAAAGCCCGAATTCCCTTTGTTTATCACTGCTTTTCTTCTGAAACTGAAAATGCAGAATTTTTATCTATTGAGTTGAATGGAAAAGCAGTTGAAAGTCAACTTCGTCGAATTGTATCATCTGGTGCGAGAATGGATGGGCTGTTAAACATTTCATTTCAGGAATATACTTCCATACCAATTTTGTTACCTGAAAGAAGTGAACAAGATAAAATAGCTAGCTATTTTTGCCAACTCGACCACCTCATCACTCTTCATCAGCGTGAGTTGGAAAAACTTCAAAATATCAAGAAAGCGTGCCTTGAAAAGATGTTTGTTTAAGGGAAAGGCAAGAAATTTTATAAATTAGGAGGAAGTCGCCATGGTTTTTAATAGTGAATTGGATTTTGAAGCGGCTTTGATAAAGATATTATCCCAAAAAGGATGGGAAGAAAAAGTCCTTAAAAACTACTCTGAGCAGGATTTGCTTAGAAATTGGGCGGACATTCTTTTTGAAAATAACAGAGATATTGACAGATTGAATGATTATCCTCTGACAGACAGTGAAATGCAGCAAATCTTAGAGCAAATAGAGGCTCTCAGAACACCATTAAGACTTAATGGGTTTATCAATGGTAAAAGTGTATCTATTGTTAGAGATAATCCTGATGATAAGTTGCATTTCGGTAAAGAGGTCAGTCTTAAAATCTATGACCGTCGTGAAATTGCCGCAGGACAGAGCCGTTATCAGATAGTGGAACAGCCTAAATTTCCTACAAAGTCAAAGATACTAAATGACCGTCGTGGAGATTTAATGTTGCTCATCAACGGTATGCCTGTAATTCATATTGAGCTTAAGAAAAGCGGGATTCCGGTTAGTCAGGCATATAACCAAATTGAAAAATACTCTCACGAGGGTGTTTTCAGCGGATTGTTTTCTTTGGTTCAGATATTTGTTGCAATGTCGCCTGAAGAAGCTGTTTATTTTGCTAATCCGGGTCCGGACGGCAAGTTTAATCCTGATTATTACTTCCACTGGGCAGATTTTAACAACGAACCTATTAACGAATGGGACAAGGTAGCTTCTACATTGCTTTCTATTCCGATGGCACATCAGCTTATAGGTTTCTATACCGTTGCCGATGATTCTGACGGTGTATTGAAAGTAATGCGTAGTTATCAGTATTTTGCGGCAAGTGCCATTTCAGATAAGGTTGCCAAAGCAAAATGGGAAGGTAACAATCAGCTTGGCGGTTATGTATGGCATACAACAGGTTCGGGAAAGACAATGACGAGCTTTAAGTCAGCACAGCTTATTTCAACTTCAAAGGATGCAGACAAGGTTATTTTCCTTATGGATAGAATTGAACTTGGTACGCAGTCTTTGAAAGAGTATCGTAATTTTGCAGGTGCAGGACTTACAGAAGAGCAAAAAAATAATACTGTTCAGGAAACAGAGGATACCAATGTTCTGATAGGTAAACTTAAGAGCACGGATACAAAAGATGTTCTGATAGTTACATCTATCCAGAAGATGAGCAATATCAAAGATGAGCTTGGCGGACGAAATGCTCACGATATCGAATTGATAAACAGAAAGCGTCTTGTATTTATCGTTGATGAAGCACACCGTTCCACTTTTGGAGATATGTTGATTACAATAAAGAATACATTCCCAAGAGCAATGTTCTTTGGATTTACGGGAACTCCGATTCAGGATGAAAACCAAAAGAAAAATAACACAACCACTACTGTATTCGGTAATGAGCTTCATAGATACAGTATTGCCGATGGCATCAGAGATAAGAATGTTCTGGGCTTTGATCCTTATAAGGTGCTGACATTTAAGGATAAGGATGTTCGCAAGGTAGTTGCTTTGGAAAAAGCAAAGGCACAGACAGAGGAAGAGGCTATTTCTGACCCTAAAAAGAGCAAGATTTACTATAAGTATATGGATGCCAGTCAGGTCGGAATGGTTGGAAAGTTTGCTCCAAACGGAGATTACATAAAGGGCATTGAGGATTATATCCCTAAGGTTCAATATCAAACGCCGGCTCATACAGAAACAGTCGTGAAGGATATATTGGAAAACTGGGTAACACTCAGCCATAACAGTAAATTCCACGCTATTTTTGCTACGAGCAGCATACCTGAAGCTATCAACTACTATCGCTTGATAAAGAAAATGAAGCCTGAACTGAAAGTAACAGCTTTGTTTGACCCAAGTATAGATAATAACGGCGGTGTACAGTTCAAAGAAGACGGACTTGTTGAATTGATTGAGGACTATTATGAAAAATACGGACAGGACTTCACAATTTCTACATTCCCTAAAATGAAGAAGGATATTTCTGCCCGTCTGGCACATAAGAAGCCATATGAGCGAATCGCAAATGAGCCGGATAAACAGATTGACTTGCTTATAGTCGTTGACCAAATGCTTACAGGCTTTGACTCAAAGTGGATTAACACCCTTTATATGGATAAAATGCTTCAGTATGAGAATATTATTCAGGCATTTTCAAGAACAAACCGTCTTTTCGGTCCGGATAAGCCTTTTGGCACTATCCGCTACTATCGCAAGCCGCATACAATGGAGAGAAATATCAATGATGCGGTTAAGCTTTATTCAGGTGACAGACCGTTAGGATTGTTTGTTCAGCGCCTTCCGGGAAACCTTAAAAAAATGAATGAGGTCTTTGAAGAAATATCAGAACTGTTTTCAAATGATGGTATTGATAATTTTGAAAAGTTGCCTGACGATATTGAAGTATGCAGAAAATTTGCAAAGGCATTTAATGAATTTAATGATTACTTGGAAGCAGCTAAAATTCAAGGCTTTAAATGGGATGTTCCGTCATATGTAGATGAAACCACAGGAGAAGTCGTAGATGTTCTGATTGATGAGAATACCTACTTAGTATTAGTTCTTCGTTACAAGGAACTTCTCGGAGGCGGTGGTTCCGGTGGTAGTGATGATGTACCGTATGACCTTGAAGGATACATCACTGAGATAGATACTGGGCTTATTGACTCTGGTTATATGAATTCCCGTTTTGATAAGTATATAAAATTGCTTAATGTCGAGGGTGCAACACAGGAAGCCATTGAACAGGCTGAAACAGAATTACATAAGACATTTGCTACACTTTCTCAAGAAGAACAGAAGTATGCAAATATCTTCCTGCACGACATTCAGAGAGGTGATGTTAAGGTTGCCGAAGGCAGAACCTTGAGAGATTATATCAATGAATATTTATCAAGGGCAAAAGACGACCAGATTCATCGGGTATCACTTGCAGTAGGTGTTGATGAGGACACACTCCGTAATATTATGAGCTTGCGGCTAAATGAAGCTAATATCAATGAGTTCGGCAGATATGAAGAACTTAAAAAGACAGTTGATAAAGCTAAAGCAAAAGCATATTTTGAGAAAACCGAAGGCGTTAAGATTAGTCCGCCAAAGGTAAACATAAAAGTTGATAATTTGTTGCGTGAGTTTATTCTTAGCGGTGGCTTTGATATAAAGATGCCGGCTGAAGATGAGTGATTAAGATTCTTCTATGGAGTCAGGGGTAATCCCCTTGACTCTTTTTTTAGTGTTTCTTGGGAACAGCGTAAGGTGTCGGACTTGGCTGAAAAGACCTATGGAGGAGGTACTCCTACAACATCAAATGAGGCATATTGGAACGGAGATATTCCCTGGATACAGTCCTCTGATGTAGTGGATGGTAAGCTGCTTGGCGTAGAACCAAGAAAGTGGGTAACTCAGGATGGATTAAACAATTCCGCTGCTCAACTCATACCAGGAAACTCAATAGCAATTATTACCCGTGTAGGTGTTGGAAAGCTCGCATTTATGCCGTATTCCTATGCTACAAGCCAAGATTTCCTATCATTGAGCAAGCTCAATGCAGAACCTCTTTTCACGGTTTATGCCTGCTATAAAAAGTTGCAATCAGAGCTGAATGCAGTACAAGGAACATCGATTAAAGGCATAACTAAAGATGAACTGTTAGCAAAGAACATTATGGTTCCCCGATACGCTGAGCAGCAGCAAATTGGTGCATTTTTCAAGCAACTCGACCACCTTATCACCCTTCATCAGTGTGAGCCTACTTTTAATAAATGGAGGATTTTTATGCTGAATAACATAAATAAAACGGATTTATTCTATGAGTATTATGCTCAGTGGATTACAGTCTACAAGGAAGGAGCAATAAGGAAGGTCACGATGGACAAATACTTGCTCACATTATCTTGGATTAAGCAGTTAGCACCGGAATTGAAAGTCGGTGAGCTGTCGAGAATAACATATCAGCAGTTGCTTAATGACTATGCTGAGAAGCACGAGAGGCAGACAACAATGGATTTTCACCATCAGATAAAGGGAGCTATTCTGGATGCGGTAGATGAAGGGCTTATTGAAAGAGACCCAACACGAAAAGCAATAATCAAAGGAAAAACCCCACGGCAAAAGAAAATTAAGTATCTAAATCAATTTGAACTGCACAAACTGTTATCTAATTTGTCATTGGGAGAAGAACTTAACTGGGATTGGTTTATTTTATTGGTTGCAAAGACAGGTATGAGATTTTCAGAGGCTCTGGCAATTACACCGAAAGACTTTGATTTTTCAAAGCAATCACTGTCAATAAATAAGACTTGGGATTATAAAGGTGATGGCGGATTTTTGCCTACAAAAAATCAATCTTCGGTTAGAAAGATACAGATTGACTGGCAGTTGATAATCCAGTTTTCAACATTAGTCAAAGGTTTGCCGGAGAACAAGCCAATATTTATTTTGGATAACAAGGTGTACAATTCTACGGTTAATGATATTCTTACAAGACATTGCAAGAAGGCGGAGATACCTGTAATCTCAGTGCATGGATTAAGACATACTCATGCTTCACTTCTTTTGTTTGCAGGTGTTTCAATAGCCAGTGTTGCCCAGCGATTAGGACATTCGAGTATGACAACGACGCAGAAGACTTATTTACACATCATTCAGGAGCTTGAAAACAAAGATGTCGATTTGGTTATGCGTTCTTTATCAAGTTTGAACTAACAACAATCGCTCACGCTGATGAAGGTGTAAATAATCAAGTGACAGTCAGACGGTTAATTTACCGACTGGCTGTCACTAATATTATAATATCCCGTTTATTGAATTATTCGGATTTTCAACTCACACTGATGAAGGGTGATAAGGTGGTCGGGAGATTGAAAATGGTTGCCAATCTTGCTCTGTTTTTCCACTGATTTAGGACAAACAATATACGTATCCTGCATAGCAGATTTTGAAATTGATGTAACCTTAATTCCTTGCATCAAAGGTATCAACTGATTGTGATAAGCATGGTGTAGCAAGCTGAAAGAAAGCTTTCCTCATTCTGCGATATGAGATTTTATCTACATATCCACCCATTTTACCTCATTTAGGCAGATTATATGGAACTTAGTGCCACATGAATCTGCTTAAAACTATATATAAGCAGCCCTTAGGCAGACAAAATTCCTCGGAAATTCAATGAAGATATATTAAATTATATCGTACGTCTACCTAATTCCGGGATTACAGCCTGAAATGTAGACACAGTATCACTATTTATACAATTCCTCTACTTAAACACATCATAAATCCGGCCATAGGCAGAGCGGAGTTATATAAAGAGACCAAATGTCATACAGAGATGGGAAAACGAAAATTCGCTGATATACTACGCCTATCAGAATAGAAGATATCTTCTATTCTAATATTTCTTATTGCCTAAAAATATGAAAGATACGCCGGTTATTCTTATGGATGAGGCAACAGCCTCGCTGGATGTCGACAATGAGTTCATTATACAGGAATCCATATCCAGACTGATACGCAGCTTGAGAGTGAAGAATGGAGGAAGTACGGATAAATAATTCTTGACTGTATGTCTTTAACACGGTAAAGTAGTATCTATAGGATTTTTTTGAAAAAAGGAGATACCAGATGTTAGATACTATTAATACGGTGCTTGGGAAAATCGACAGTTTTGTATGGGGAATACCGCTTATAGCACTAATCCTTCTTTCGGGACTTTTTCTTACAATAAGGCTTAAAGGGATACAGTTTCGTAAGCTCCCTCATGCTTTTAAGAAAATGTTTGCCAATGAAAAGAGCGGACAGCATGGAGAAGTGTCAAGTTTTGCGGCACTTTGTACGGCACTTTCCGCTACAATAGGAACAGGAAATATCGTAGGCGTTGCGACAGCAGTTGTTGCCGGAGGTCCGGGAGCATTGTTCTGGATGTGGTTAGCCGCACTTGTCGGAATGGCTACCAAGTATTCGGAATGCCTTCTTTCCGTAAAATACAGACAGGTTACAGAAGACGGACACATTATCGGTGGACCTTTCTATTACATAGAGAAGGGTATGGGTTCCAAATTCAAATGGCTCGCCAAGATATTTGCGGTGTTCGGAGTTTGTGTAGGACTTATGGGAATCGGAACATTTACACAGGTAAACGGTATAGCAAGTGCTGTAAATAATTTCTTTGATGCGGATAATTCGTGGACTGTTTCAATCTTCGGAAGAGATTATTCATGGACTGTTGTCATAGCTGCGATTGTTGTTGCATTTTTTGTGGCACTCGTTATTATCGGAGGAATCAAGAGGATTTCTTCCGTTGCGCAGGTAATCGTTCCTTTCATGGCAATTACATATGTGATACTTGCAGTACTTATTATCGGATTCAATATAACTAAGGTTCCGGGTGCTTTTGCAACGATTGTAAAGAGCGCATTCGGAGTGAGAGCGGCAGCGGGCGGCGCACTCGGAGCAATGATGGTCGCCATGCAGAACGGTATTGCGAGAGGTATTTTTTCTAACGAGGCAGGACTCGGAAGTGCTCCGATTGCTGCAGCAGCGGCACATACCGATGAACCGGCCAAGCAGGGACTTATCTCCATGCTCGGAACTTTTATCGATACAATTATTATCTGTACAATGACAGGCCTTGCAATTGTTATTACCGGTGCATGGGATATGGGATTTCAGGGTGTTGCGGTAACTACCAAAGCATTCCAGACAGGACTTCCGTTCCCTGGTGAGGTTGCATCGTTCCTTCTTATGATATGCCTTATATTCTTTGCATTCACCACTATACTCGGATGGGATTATTACAGTGAGAAATGTCTTGAATATCTTACAGGCGGCAGAATGGGAATAGTCAAGGCTTACAGATGGGTATACATTGCATGCGTATTCTTCGGACCGTTTATGACTATTTCTGCCGTATGGACGATTGCCGATATATTTAACGGACTTATGGCGATACCTAACCTCATTGCGCTGCTTGCCCTTAACGGCGTGGTTGTAATGGAGACGAAGAAATATCTTGATAAAATCAATAAAAAGAAAATGTTCTGATGAAATTAATAGAAATCACTGATTATAATTCAAAGGAACTGGATATATTTGCAAGGACATCCGAGGCGGCACTTGCCAATCTGTATGCACCGGATGGCGGAATTTTCATAGCGGAAAGCCCGAAAGTAATAGAACGGGCTCTTGCGGCAGGTTATGAGCCTGAATCAATTCTTGCAGAACGCGGGCAGCTTTCTGGTGAGGGTAGGCATATTTTTGATATGTGCCCGGATGTGCCGGTATATACCGCGCCGATGGATGTTCTTACAAAGATTACGGGATTTAAGCTCACAAGGGGAATGCTGTGTGCGATGAAGCGTCGCACGCTCCCCGGAATGGATGAGATATGTAACGGAGCCGCCAGACTTGCGTTACTGGAGAATGTGGTCAATCCGACCAATATCGGGGCGATATTCCGCTCTGCGGCGGCACTGGGAATTGACGGGATATTGCTCACACCGGGTTGTGCCGACCCGCTTTATAGAAGGGCGGCAAGGGTCAGCATGGGAACGGTGTTCCAGATACCGTGGACATACATTGATAAGACGGTAAAATGGCCTGAAGAAGGCATGGCGTACCTGCATGATATGGGATTTAAGACAGCCGCTTTTGCACTGCACGACGATTCGGTAAGCATAGATGATGACAGACTTATGTCGGAAGAGAAGCTTGTCATTATTCTCGGAACCGAAGGCGACGGTCTTGCGGATGTGACGATAGCAGACTGCGATTATACGGTAAAAATCCCCATGGCTCATGGGGTTGATTCTCTCAATGTTGCGGCGGCGAGCGCAGTGGCGTTCTGGCAGCTTGGAAAAATATGATATAGGAGGATTTGGGTGGAAATAAGATCTATCAGGAAAGAATATTTTAATCAAAAATCAATATTGAAGGAAAATGCGGGAGCTAAGACCAAGGAAGCCGTGAGTGCGGTTGTTCCTATAGTGCTTATAGTCCTGCTCCTTGGCTTTACCATCGCACCTTTATCAACTGACATTATGGCCAGATTCATAACAGGTGCGTTTCTTGTCATTATAGGAATGATTTTTTTCTCAATGGGTGCGGAACTATCCATGACGCCCATGGGAGAGCGTGTCGGCACAAGCATGTTAAAAACACGCAAATTACCGTTGATAATTATTCTTGGATTCGTGCTCGGAGTGATAATAACGGTGTCGGAACCGGATTTACAAGTGCTCGCCGGACAGGTGGCGGCGGTGCCTGATATGGTGCTTATTTTATCAGTGGCCGTTGGTGTCGGAGTGTTTCTGGTAGCTGCATTTCTGCGTATACTTTTCAGAATACCTTTAGCACCGATGCTCGGAGTGTGTTATGTGGCTGTTTTTATCATAGCCATGTTCGTGCCGGGTGATTTCCTTGCGGTTGCATTTGATTCGGGCGGTGTGACAACCGGACCGATGACGGTTCCTTTTATTATGGCGCTTGGTGTCGGAATTGCATCCATACGTAACGACAAGCATGCCGAAAACGATAGTTTCGGTCTGGTAGCATTGTGTTCAATAGGTCCGATACTTGCTGTACTGGTGTTAGGTCTCTTATATAACACAAAAGGAAGCTTTCTGGAGGAAAGCGCGGTTTCCATAGGCAATTCGGTCGAACTCGGAAAGCTTTTCCTGCATGCGATACCCGAATATCTTAAGGAAATAGCACTGTCGCTTCTTCCGATAGTTGTGTTCTTCGGTATTTTTCAGGTTGTGTCATTGAAGTTAAACCGTAAGTCTCTCATTAAGATATGCGTGGGACTTGTGTATACATATATCGGGCTGGTGTTGTTTCTTACCGGTGCGAACGTCGGTTTTATACCGGCGGGAAATTATCTTGGAACGGTGCTGGTATCGCTCCCGTATAAGTGGATTATTATTCCGATAGGTATGATTATAGGATATTTTATCGTGAAAGCGGAACCGGCAGTGTATGTACTTATGAAACAGGTAGAAGAACTTACTGACGGTGAAATATCCGGAAAAGCCATGCAGATAAGTCTGTCCGTCGGTGTTGCGGTATCGGTCGGATTATCGATGCTCCGTGTGCTTACAGGAATACATATACTGTATTTTCTGATACCGGGATATGCCATAGCATTGATACTTACATTCTTCGTGCCCAAAATATTTACGGCAATAGCATTTGACTCAGGAGGTGTTGCATCCGGACCGATGACAGCAACATTTCTGCTGCCATTAGCGCAGGGAGCTTGTATTGCAATCGGCGGCAACGTTGTTACGGATGCATTCGGAGTTGTTGCCATGGTTGCCATGACTCCGCTTATTACATTGCAGATACTGGGCCTGATATACCGCATTAAGAGCCGGCGCGCAGAAGCCTTGACGCAGCCTCGGAATATAACGGCGGCAGAGGCTTACCGGGAACTTGCTGATGATGCGATTATTGAATTATAGACTGGGAGGTGCGTTATGAGTGAAATTTATCTGATGGCAACAATATGCAATCGTAAAAATATACCCCGCTTTGTAAAATTTTATGCCGATGCCAAGGCCGAGGTCGGAAATATATCTCTCGGGATGGGAACGGCATCAAGTGATGTGCTTGATTATTTCGGCCTTGATGATGAGGAAAAGGGAATCCATTTCGGAATAGTGACGGCTGATACATGGAAACAGGTAAAAAAAGGACTTCAAAGAGAATTCAGGATTGACGTTCCGGGAACCGGAATAGTATTTACGATACCACTAAGCAGCATAGGCGGAAAACGCGAACTGGGATTTCTTGTGACGGAACAACAGTTTGAAAAAGGAGATGAGAGCGAATTGAAGGAAACGAAACATGAACTTATTGTGGCGATAGCCAATTACGGATACAATACACAGGTTATGCATGCGGCTGAAGAAGGGGGCGCAACCGGCGGTACAGTTCTTCACGGCAAGGGTGTCGGAATGAAGCGCGCAAAACAGTTTCTCGGTGTTTCGCTTGTATCTGAAAAGGAAATAATACTCATTGTGGCGCGCACGCAGCAGAAAAACGCCATTATGAAAGCAATCATGGAAAAAGCCGGTGTGGATACCAAAGCAGGCGCAATAGTTTTTTCAATGCCTGTGACCGACACGGCAGGACTCAGGATTACCGAGGATGAAGATTGATAAAATTCATATTGAAATACTATGAATTATCGGTTATACTATACTGTAGAAGGAGGAATTAGTTATGAAGATTTCTACCAGAGGCAGATATGCTTTGAGGCTTATGCTTGATATCGCGGTCAACAGTGCGACCAGACCTGTAAGTATCAAGGACATAGCCAAGAGACAGGATATATCGGACAAGTATCTTGAACAGATAATTTCAATTCTCAACAGTGCACATTTTGTAAGAAGTGTAAGAGGAGCCCAGGGAGGATATACATTGACCAGACGTCCGGATGAATATACGGTCGGTATGATATTAAGGCTTACGGAAGGCTCACTTTCACCGGTAGCATGTGTTGGTGAGGATGCGGTTGCATGTACTAAAATGGAAACCTGTGCAACCAAAGAATTGTGGAGACGGCTTAACGATGCCATTAACGGAGTGGTCGATCATATAACACTCGCGGATCTTGTGGAATGGCAGAATAATAATCCTGAGAACTACAGTATTTAAAGCGTTTTTTCGCGCATAATAATGAGAAATATTATATTTTACCCGGCTTGACCGTGAGGAATATTGTGTTATAATCATTACAGATTAAGAGACTTATAAGGAAGTGGCGATATGAAGACAATTTATTTAGACAACGCGGCTACTACCCAGACCTATCCTGAGGTACTGGATGCTATGCTGCCGTTTTTTACCGAGCATTACGGTAACCCTTCAAGTATATATTCATTTGCCGGAGAGGCAGGTAAGGCTGTTGACGAGGCCAGAAGGACAATTGCATCGGCTATAGGAGCAGATGCTTCCGAGATATATTTTACAGGCGGAGGAAGTGAGTCTGATAACTGGGCGCTTAAGGCTACAGCGGAAGCTTACGCATCCAAGGGTAAGCACATCATAACCAGTAAGATTGAGCATCATGCGATTCTCCATACATGCGAATGGCTTGCCAAATACGGCATAGAGGTGACTTACCTTGATGTTGATGAGAACGGACTTGTTTCACCGGAGGCACTTAAGGCAGCGATAAGACCTGATACCATTCTTGTATCGATCATGACTGCCAATAACGAAATCGGAACAATAGAGCCTATTGCCGAACTTGGCAGGATTGCACATGAAGCAGGTGCACTTTTCCATACTGATGCGGTTCAGGCATTCGGACATATTCCGATTAATGTTGATGAGATGAATATTGATATGTTAAGTGCGAGCGGACATAAGTTCAACGGCCCTAAGGGTATCGGATTTATGTATATCCGTAAGGGTGTTAAGATACGTTCGTTTATACACGGCGGTTCACAGGAGAGAAGCAGAAGAGCCGGAACACATAATGTACCGGGAATAGTCGGAATGGCCAAAGCAGCTTCACTTGCTGTTGAACAGATGAATGAGAGAATGGCGTATGAGACCAAGCTCCGTGATCACCTTATTGAGCGTGTGCTTAACGAGATTCCATATGTAAGGCTTAACGGACACAGAACCAACAGACTTCCGAATAATGCTAATTTCTGTTTCAGATTTATCGAAGGCGAGTCAATGCTTATCTTACTTGACCAGAACGGAATCTGCGGTTCAAGCGGTTCTGCATGTACGTCGGGTTCACTTGATCCTTCGCACGTACTTCTTGCGATTGGACTGCCTCATGAAATTGCACATGGTTCATTAAGACTTACTCTTTCAGAGAAGACCACTATGGAAGATATTGATTTTACGGTTGACAAGCTTAAAGAAATCATCGAGAGACTCAGAAGCATGTCGCCGCTCTATGCTGATTTTGTTGCAAAGAACAAATAATAGAAAGGATTTTGACATATGTATAGTGAGAAAGTAATGGATCATTTTAATCATCCGCGTAATGTGGGTGAGATAGAGAACGCATCCGGTGTCGGTACAGTTGGCAATGCCAAATGCGGAGATATTATGAGAATGTACCTTGATATTGATGAAAATCAGGTTATCAGGGACTGCAAGTTCAAGACTTTCGGCTGTGGCGCTGCGGTTGCTACAAGCAGTATGGCTACTGAACTTGTCAAAGGCAAGACAATATATGAGGCACTTCAGATAACCAATAAAGCGGTTATGGAAGCACTTGACGGACTGCCTCCTGTGAAAGTGCATTGTTCATTGCTTGCTGAGGAAGCAATACATGCAGCACTTTGGGACTATGCTGAGAAACATCACATTAAGATAGAAGGCCTTCAGAGACCGGTTAATGATATCAGCGAGAAAGAAGAAGCACCCGGAGAAGAATATTAATGAATAAAGGCAAGGTTGTTGTAGGGATGTCCGGAGGAGTTGACTCCTCCGTGGCAGCCCTTCTTTTAAAAGAACAGGGATATGATGTAATCGGCGTAACCATGCAGATATGGCAGGAGGAGAACCCTCTTGATATGGCAGAGAACGGTGGCTGCTGCGGTTTGTCGGCAGTCGATGATGCCAGGCGCGTAGCGGACGTATTAGGAATCCCGTACTATGTAATGAATTTCAGGGATGAATTCAGACATAAGGTTATAGACTATTTCATAGATGAATATTATAAAGGAAGAACTCCCAACCCGTGTATCGCATGTAACAGATATATCAAATGGGAGTCTTTGCTGCACCGTTCAATAGAAATAGGCGCGGATTATATAGCAACAGGACATTATGGCAGAATTGTCAGGTTGCCTAACGGACGCTACAGTGTTGCAAAATCTGCTTCGCTTAATAAAGACCAGTCATATGTGTTATATAATCTCACGCAGGAGGAACTTAAGCATACATTGTTCCCTATTTACGGTTATGAGAAGGAAGATGTGCGCCGCATTGCGGAACAGAATAATCTTCCGGTAGCCCATAAAAAAGACAGCCAGGATATATGTTTTGTTCCTGACGGGGATTATGCGGCATTTATCAGGTCAGAGACCGGGATTCAGGATGTTCCGGGAGATTTTGTGGATACGCAGGGCAATGTACTGGGACGTCATAAAGGTATTATTCATTATACTGTGGGACAGAGAAAGGGACTTGGGATAGCTTTTGGCGAGCCGAGATTTGTGCTGAGGATTAATCCGGCTGACAATACGGTTACGCTGGGTACGGCCAAAGAACTTATGAAGAGCCGTGTCAATGTCTGTGATGTCAATTACATGGCTGTTCCGGAGATTACCGGACCGGTGCGTGCGGCCGGCAAGCTCAGATATTCGCAGGAAGCAGCTTTGTGCACGCTGATGCCTGACGGTAATGGCGGCATAATTGCGGAATTTGATGAGCCGATGCGTGCGGCAACTCCGGGCCAGTCAGCGGTATTTTATGTGGACGACAGCATTTTGTGCGGCGGAATAATCGTTTAGTGGATTTTAACAATTTTTAACATAACAGAACATATGTTTGCAATATGCTCCGGCGTGTGTTATACTTATTTTATTGGAGGTATGACATATGCCGGAGCATTGGTATATAGCGATAGATCTGAAATCTTTTTTTGCATCGGTCGAGTGCGTTCTGCGCGGTCTCGACCCACTTGGCACGAATCTTGTGGTGGCGGATGTCGCGCGCACCGAGAAGACGATATGCCTTGCCGTGTCGCCGTCGCTTAAGGCATACGGAATTCCGGGACGGGCCAGGCTGTTTGAAGTTATAGAGAGGCTTAAGGAAGTTAATGAAGAGCGGTTGTACAGAGCACCGGGCCGGCGTTTTATCGGAGAATCGTATGATGATAATGAATTGAAGAATCACCCGGACATGAAGGTGTCATATATAGCTGCCGGACCGCAGATGGCCAGGTATATTGAATACAGCAAGCGGATATACAGCATATACCTTAAATATGTCGCCCCGGAGGATATACTGGTATATTCGATAGATGAAGTGTTTATGGATGTTACATCTTATCTTAATACATATGGAATCAGTGTGCGCGAACTTGCCATGCGTATGATAAGAGATGTTTTTGATACTACGGGAATTACGGCAACTGCAGGAATAGGCACGAATATGTATCTGTGTAAGATCGCGATGGATATTGTTGCCAAGCATATGCCGCCGGATGAGAATGGTGTAAGAATAGCGGGACTCGACGAGATGAGCTACAGGAAACTGTTGTGGAATCATAAGCCTATTACGGATTTCTGGCGGGTCGGAAGAGGATATGCCTCTAAGCTGGCGTCCAAGGGCATTTATACAATGGGAGATGTTGCCAGATGTTCCGTTGGCAGAGACAGTGATTATTATAACGAGGATCTGTTGTATAAGCTTTTCGGGGTGAATGCAGAGCTTCTGATAGATCATGCATGGGGATGGGAACCGTGCACAATAGCCGATGCCAAGGCTTATACACCGTCTGCGAACAGTCTTAGTTCCGGTCAGGTCCTTAAGGAACCGTACACATTTGAAAAAGCACGCATAGTCATTAAAGAGATGACGGATGTTCTGGTGCTGGATCTGGTTGATAAAGGACTTGTGACGGATCAGATGGTGATAACGGTTGGGTATGATGTGGAGAATGTGACCGGCTCATATTCAGGAGATACGGTAATTGACCGTTATGGAAGACGGATACCAAAGCATGCACACGGAACAGTTAACCTTGACATAAGGACATCTTCCACGCGGATTATAACGGAAGCTGTGACCGGATTGTATGATAGTATAACCAACCGCGATCTTCTTATAAGGCGCCTTAATGTTGCGGCATGTCATGTTGTTCCCGAATCGGAAGCATATAATGACGTAAGGCAGGGACAGCTGGAATTTTTTACCGAAGATAATGAACTCGGCGTGAAACAGGATGATGGCGGTTATGATATTGAGAAAGAGAAACGAATTCAGCATGCTATTCTGGATATCAAGAAGCGTTACGGAAAGAATGCACTGCTTCGCGGGATGAATTTTGAGGAAGGCGCTACGGCAATAGAACGTAACGGTCAGATTGGAGGTCATAAGGCATAATGGAACAGGATATCATTGAGTATACGATGCATGCCGCCTGCAATGGTACGGCGGAGGAAGATTATGGCGACATTATTAATATGGCGCACCATGTATCGGAGACCAGACCCCATATGACTATGGAGGGAAGGGCGGCACAGTTCGCCTCATTTGCGGCGCTTAAAGGCTATGACAGAGCCATAAAGGATGCTGATGAGGAAGCTGTGACGGCAGTGAGGGATGAGTATCGATGATTGGAGAAAGGATGACGGGCATAATGGACTACATTGATATTGCAAGACAAATAATAGAAGAAAGACTGTATGGAATCCGGCCGGGAGATCTTGCTGCGGTATCGGCAAAGATAAGTAATAATTATCATTCATCCAATAAGACATCCCAAAGACTTATTTCCGATGAATTGCAGGCCCTGGTATATGCCGCGGTAAGAATGCCGGCGACATATGCGGCAGTCAGGAGTGCATTGGAAAAATCTCTGATGTACAATGATATTAATATAGACACGGTGATTGATGTCGGAGCCGGAACCGGTGCAGCATCATTGGCAGCAGCTGATATGTTTGCCCCGGGGCATTTAAGCCTGATAGAGCGTGAAAACTGTATGAGAAAATGCGGGATGGAGATATTTGCCGCAATGCAGTCGGAAATTACTGTAAAAGCGCAGTGGTATGATGAAGATATCCTTAATGATAACGCGGACCGGCATGCTGACCTTGTTATGTCATCGTATATGATTAATGAAATAAAATTACAGGACAGGGAGAATGTATTTGACAGGCTTTGGAATATGGCTGACAAGATGCTCCTTATCGTTGAACCGGGAACAAAGGAAGGTTTTGAAGTCATATCACATGCAAGGGAATATTTTCTTGCCGGAGGCATGCATATAGCAGCTCCGTGCACGCATGAGAATAAGTGCGGACTTGATAAAGATGACTGGTGTCATTTTTCGGTGAGAGTGGCCAGAAGCCGGATACATAAGCTTATCAAGGAGGCGGATGTTCCGTATGAGGATGAGAAATTCAGCTATATTGCGATTGTGAAAGATGATGTGACATCCGACGGCATGCGCATACTGCGGCATCCGGACATACGTAAAGGCAATATCGGACTAAGGGTGTGCGATTCACACGGTATCAGAAATACTATAATCACCAAAAAGGACGGAGAATTATTTAAAAAAGCCAGAAAATCGTCAGCAGGTGACATAATATGACATTGTGTGCTATGGACTTTTGTCAGAATAAGTGATAAAATGAACTATATAAAATGTATTTGGAGGGTTGATTATGTACTTAAAAGATTTTATGGATTTGGATAAGCTTCAGAAAATCCAGGACATGTTTTCAAACGCAACCGGACTGGCAGCAATCGCAGTTGACCAGGACGGCAATTATATAACAGAAGGAAGTAATTTTACCGATTTTTGTATGAAATACACCCGTAGATCACCTGAAGGTAACAGAAGATGCGTAAAGTGTGACAACGAATGTAAAGGCGTTTACTACTGCCATGCAGGATTGATGGATTTTGCATCAGATATTATAGTTAACGGTGAGAAAGTCGGAGCTATAATCGGCGGACAGGTTCTTCCTAAAGAACCGGATATCGCGGAATTTGAACATATCGCGGATGAGCTTGGAATTTCAAAGGAAGAATACATAGATGCGCTTAAGAAAGTGCCTGTAAGAGAAGAAAGCGCAATCAGAGCGGCTGCACAGCTTCTTGCAGATATGGTTAACGAAATGGCCAATCTGGCATATATGGAGAATAAAGCCCATGAAAGTATAGAAAGCGTCAGTAATGAAATCGAAAGCCTGAAGTTGGACGTTAAATCGATTTCGGACAAGACGAAGGAACTTGAGACAATAGCATCACGACAGAATATGCTTACACTCAATGCTTCGATAGAAGCTGCAAGGTCGGGAGATGCAGGAGTGGGATTCGCAGTTGTAGCTAAACAGATGGGTGACCTTTCAAAACACTCAGCTGCTATATATAAAGGAATCAAAGAGGTATCTAATAATATATCAGATTCAATTAAGCATCTGGGAGATACATTAGAATAATAATCGCGGAGGAATAATGTCTGATTCAAAGGAAAGCAAAGTATCGCTGGAACAATATGAGAAAATCATCCATGCGTTAAGCCCATGCATGGACGATTATTTGTACGTCTATGATCTGGTAAATGATGTGTACTGTATATCACCGACGGCGGTAGAGCGGTTTAGACTGCCGGCGAGCAGATTTACGAATGTAAATGAGCACCTTAAGGAATTGACACATCCGGATGATTGGTACACACTTTCACATGATATTTCAAAAATATTTTCGGATGCTAACTACAGTTTTCATAATCTTCAATACAGGTGGACCAACAGGATGGGCGAAGCAGTGTGGATAAGCTGCAGAGGCCGGCTTGTAAGAAATGAGAATGGTGATCCAATTGCTTTGGTTGGCTGTATTAATGAAATCGGAGAGAAACAGCGCGCCGATAACATCAGCGGACTCAGAGGCGAAGCCTTTCTGAAGGAAGACCTTGTTGAATATGTCAATAAGGATAACGGTGCGTTTCTTATCAGATTCGGAATCGATGAGTTCCGAGAGATTGTCGAGAATTTCGGGCCCGAGTATGGTGAGAAGGTTCTTAAGAAAACTTCCGACTGCATATCGGAATGCGTAGGCAAGAATCAGAAATTATATAAGCTTGACGGTACGGATGAGTTTATGGTTCTGGATTATAACAGATATAATGTCGATTCTGCACATGCATTATACGAAATGGTTGCGAATAAAGTTACGGCATTTATAGAGGAAAGCCATTATGAAGTATTTTTCACTGTCTCAGCAGGAGCGGTCGATGTTGAAGAGTCAGAAGGCATGAATTATAACGAACTGATGAAACTTACCGAATTCGCACTTGGCAGAACCAGAGAAGTGTCCGGAACCGCGTTTTACGTATATAAGGATAAGGATTACAGGGATTTTGTCAGAAAACGTAAGATACTCCAGGTGCTGAGAAAAAGCGTGGACGACGGATTTAATGGATTTACCACATTATTTCAGCCGATTATAGATATCGAAAGCGGCAGATTTTCGCATGCGGAGACATTACTCAGATTCAATACTCCTGAAACGGGACCGTTGTCACCTATGGAATTTATACCGATTCTTGAAGAAAGCGGTCTGATAATTCCGGTTGGCAAATGGGTTTTATCACAAGCTATATATGCATGTACATATATGCAGAAGTTTCTGCCGGATTTTCATGTGTCATTTAATCTTTCATATGTACAGGTGCTTAAGAGTAATGTACTCTCAGAAATTATTAAGGTCATGAAAGAGTCAGGACTTAAAATGGGTAATCTTGTGGTGGAACTTACGGAGAGCGGCTTTGTGGAATCGAACGAGAACTTTATAAGTTTCTGCGAAGGCCTTCGCAAATACGGGATATCGATAGCATTGGATGATTTTGGAACAGGATATTCCAACTTCCATTATCTGTTTAACCTGACACCGGATGTTATTAAAATTGACCGGTCATTTACGCTGAAAGCACTTAAGAATGACTATGAATATAACCTGCTTAAATACCTGGCCCAGATGGCTCACAGTATTAATTCCAAATTCTGTATAGAAGGAATAGAAACGGAAGAGGAACTTGAACGCATTAAGCATATCGGACCGGATTATATTCAGGGATATTATTTCGGCAAACCGATGTCACTGGCTGATTTTGAACACAAATTTGCCAAGGTACAATAAGAACAAAAATATACACGGCTGTAAGAACTTTGGATTCTTGCAGCCGTGTAATTTATATGGAACAGTTATTATGCTTTCTTTTTCTTGGAAGCGCTTACTGCTACAACCACAATTACAACTACAACTACAACACCTGCGATGATACCGATGATAGCAACGGGCGGTAAGCCAGTTGAAGAAGAATCCGAAGCTGCGTTTTCGGCAGCCTTTGTAGCGGCAGCTGCTGTTGTCTCAGCCTCTGTAGGAGCTTCTGTAGGAGCATCATATGCAAATCCGCTTACTGTGAATGTAAGTTTGACTTCCACATCACCTGTCTCAGGAAAAACGTTTTCGGCAGTCATACAGTCATCACGGCTCTTAAGGTCATTTCTCCAGTTATTATATGCGAGAAGACATGTATAAGGAATGGCGTAAGCATCCTCGTCGATATATACATCCTTGTATGTAACTACAGTATTTCCGTTGATTTCAACCTTGAGATTCGAGAATGTAAGGTCATTTTCCATAGGAATATCAGTTGCTACCTGGAGCTGCTGAAGATTTACGGCACCGCCGAAATTAGATGTCTTATATGACACTGTGTATGTGCCGTTGCCTTCAATGACTGCATCCGTAAATGTACCTGCGTCAAATTCTGCTTTTTTGTCGGATGTGACCTTGTCGCCGTCGTCTCTTGATGAATAGTAACCGATTCTGGCTAACCAGATCTGGCCGTCGGCCGTTGTGGCCTGGATGCCGAGTCTTGCGTTATACTTGCCATTGGCATCAAATGGAGCTTTTGCTGTCTCATCTTCCGCAAATGCAGTTAAAGGCATTGCAAGAAGCATAAGAGCCATAAGCATAAAAGTGATAATTTTTTTAGTAATCTTTGTCATAAGAAAACCTCCTCGTTTTATTTTACTTATACATTATATCAGAGATTATAATATTTAAACAATGAAAGTATTAGTAGGGAATTACATTAATTTTTAGATAAAATTACACTATTTATTAAATTCATTAATTTTTGACGGTATTTGTGTCAAATTATTATGGCATTCTATCGTTGAAGTTCTCATGCTTTTATAATATCATAAGAGTGATATGGTACGCTTAAAAAGCGCAAGGAGGAATGAGATGTTTTACATAGGCGTTGATCTGGGTACATCGGCAGTTAAGCTGCTTTTGATGGACTCTGCCGGAACAATTGTTAACATTGTTTCAAGAGAATACCCATTATATTTTCCGCATCCGGGATGGTCTGAGCAGAAACCGGAAGACTGGTTTAGTAATACCATGGAAGGAATCAAGGAACTTATTGCGGACGTGGATAAGAGCAAAGTTGCCGGAATCAGCTTCGGCGGTCAGATGCACGGACTTGTTATTCTTGATGAGAATGACGAAGTTATCAGACCGGCGATTCTTTGGAATGACGGAAGAACTGTTGAAGAGACGAACTACCTTAATAATGTGATCGGTAAGGACAAGCTCTCACAATATACAGCAAATATAGCATTTACGGGATTTACAGCACCTAAGATCCTCTGGGTCAAGAATAATGAGCCTGAGAATTTCGCAAGAATCAGAAAAATAATGCTTCCTAAAGACTATATAGCATATAAGCTTTCGGGAGTATTCTGTACGGATGTGTCAGATGCATCGGGAATGCTTATTTTTGACGTTAAGAACAGATGCTGGTCTAAGGAAATGTGCGATATATGCGGAGTAAAGCCGGAACAGCTTGCTACAGTATATGAAAGCTATGAGAAAGTAGGCTGCGTACTTCCTGAGATAGCAGATGAGCTTGGAATCCCGCAGACATGTATAATCGCAGCCGGAGCCGGAGATAATGCTGCAGCTGCAGTCGGAACCGGAACAGTCGGAGACGGCAAGTGTAATATATCACTCGGAACAAGCGGAACTATTTTTATCTCGTCGGATAAGTTCGGAGTTGATAAGAATAATGCATTACATTCATTTGACCACGCAGACGGTCATTATCATCTTATGGGATGTATGCTTTCAGCAGCATCATGCAATAAGTGGTGGATGGATGAAATCATCGGAACCAAGGATTATGCAGCAGAGCAGAAAGAGATAGGAGAACTTGGACTTAATCATGTATATTTTCTTCCTTATCTTATGGGAGAACGTTCTCCGCATAATAATCCGAATGCGAGAGGTACGTTTATCGGAATGACTATGGATACCACGAGGGCTGATATGACACAGGCAGTGCTGGAAGGCGTGGCATTTGCACTCAGGGATTCATTTGAGGTAGCCAAGTCACTCGGAATTAAAATAGAGAGAACCAAGATCTGCGGCGGCGGAGCCAAGAGCCCTCTTTGGAAGAAAATAATAGCCAATGTACTTGGAATTAAGGTCGATGTCATCGAAAGCGAACAGGGACCTTCAATGGGCGGTGCAATGTTAGCGGCTGTTGCCAATGGCGAATATGCAAGTGTTGAAGAGATGGCCGATAAGATCGTTAAGGTTGTTGACACTGTTGAACCGGATCCTGAACTTACGGCCAGATATAATGCCAGATATGATCAGTTCAGACAGATTTATCCGGCATGCAAAGAGTTGTTTGATATTATACAATAATTAATTGCGGCTGCGTACAAGGTTGTGAGGATTCTGTGCGCCGACCCGGAAAGGAAAGAGCAATGAAAATATATAAAGTGACTGATCCTGAATTTGTACCATACGGAAGAGTTGTTGAAGGTGTTGATTTTGGCCCGCTTGTGGACAAAATGCAGGAGACACCGCTCCCGGACGGAGTGGCTTATGAGCCTTCGGTGGATACACTTGAGGCACTTCCGGTTATGAAGGAGATTTCTGACAAGGTATACGGAGAGATGCCTGTTCAGATCGGATATTGCAACGGACACAACGAACTGCTTAACGCAGTCGAGTATCACAGAGACAGTGAGATTAATGTAGCGGCTACGGATGCGATACTTATTCTCGGCAAACAGCAGGATATAACAGCTGATTTCACATATGATACTTCGCTTATGAAAGCATTCCTTGTACCAAAGGGAACAGCGGTTGAAGTATATGCTACCACGCTTCATTATGCTCCGTGCGGAGTTGATGGCAATGGATTTAAGGTGTCTGTAATTCTTCCGAGAGGAACGAATTTCCCTCTTAAGGCAGATCATAAAGGCGGAGAGGACAGCCTGATCACAGCGGTCAATAAATGGCTTATCGGACATGCTGAAGGCGGTTTCACAGGATCTGAGCATATCGGCCTTATAGGTAAGAATTTAAATATTAATGAATAATACCGGGCGTAAGTGAACCCGGAAGAATGGAGGAAATTAAAATGTCAAATATGCCACAGGAAAAAATCGGCATCGTTGCAGTCAGCAGAGACTGCTTCCCGGAATCATTATCAGTTAACAGAAGAAAGGCTCTTGTAGAGGCTTATACAAAAAAATACGGCAGCGATAACATCTATGAGTGTCCTATCTGTATCGTAGAAAGCGAAATCCATATGGTACAGGCTCTTGAGGATATCAAGAAGGCAGGATGTAACGCACTCGTTGTTTACCTTGGAAACTTCGGACCTGAGATTTCAGAGACACTTCTTGCAAAACATTTTGACGGACCATCAATGTTTATCGCAGCAGCTGAGGAGACATCAGCTAACGGTGGACTTGTACAGGGCCGTGGTGATGCATATTGCGGTATGCTTAATGCAAGCTATAACTTAAAACTTCGTAATGTAAGAGCTTATATTCCGGAATATCCTATCGGAACAGCAGATGAATGTGCAGATATGATACATGAATTTGCACCTATCGCAAGAGCAATCATTGCAGTAAGAGATTTAAAGATTATATCATTCGGACCTAGACCACAGAACTTCCTTGCATGTAATGCACCGATTAAGCAGCTTTACAATCTCGGAGTAGAGATTGAAGAAAATTCAGAACTCGATCTTTTTGAAGCATACAATAAACATGCCGGAGACCCGAGAATTCCGGATGTAGCCAAAGATATGGCTGAGGAACTCGGAGCAGGTAATAAGAAACCTGAGGTTCTTGAGAAACTTGCACAGTATGAGATAACACTCCTTGACTGGGTTGAGGCTCATAAGGGATATAAGAAGTACGTTACCATCGCAGGTAAGTGCTGGCCGGCATTCCAGACACAGTTCGGTTTCGTTCCTTGTTATGTAAACAGCCGTCTTACCAAGATGGGTATTCCTGTTGCATGTGAGGTTGATATTTACGGCGCACTCAGTGAGTTTATCGGAACTGTTGTAAGTAATGATGCAGTAACACTTCTTGACATTAATAACACAGTACCTGCTGATATTTACGGCGAGGACATTAAGGGCAAATTTAATTACACATCCAATGAAGTATTCATGGGATTCCATTGCGGAAATACAGCATCTACAAAGCTTACTTTCTGTGAAATGCGTAACCAGATGATCATGGCAAGATCTCTTCCGGTAGAGGTTACCAACGGTACTCTTGAAGGAGATATTGTTCCGGGAGACATTACATTCTTCCGTCTTCAGAGTACATCTGATGCACAGATCAGGGCATATATCGCACAGGGAGAGGTTCTTCCTGTAGCAACACGTTCATTCGGAGCAATCGGAATTTTTGCAATTCCTGAGATGGATAGATTCTATCGCCATGTACTTATTGAGAAGAATTACCCGCATCACGGAGCTGTTGCTTTCGGACATTTCGGAAAAGCACTCTATGAAGTATTTAAATATCTTGGGGTTCCGGCTGATGAGATTAATTTCAACCAGCCAAAGGGTATGATGTATCCTACAGAAAACCCGTTCAAATAAGACCGGGCGTGCCTGACGAGAGGAGGCAGGAGCGGTACGTTGATACCGCTCCAGGCCAAGGCTCACCATAGAGCCGAGGAAATACCACTTCCTGAAAGGAATTAATATGAGAGAAACCAGACTTTTTAACGATAATTGGAAATTTATAAAAATAGAACCGGGAACAACCGGATATGAGAATTCTGACAGCTGGGTTAATGTGGATATACCGCATGACTGGCTTATTTATGATACAAATAATTTATATGAAGACAGTGAAGGCTGGTATCGTAAGACATTTGATCTGCAAACAGAAACGGGTGTAAGATATGCACTCAGATTCGACGGCGTATATATGGAACCGGTGATTTATGTTAACGGTGCAAAAGCCGGAGAATGGAAATACGGATATAATACTTTTGAAATAGACATAACAGATTATCTCGTTAACGGAGCCAATGAAATTCGTGTGCAGGTAATGCACAGATCTCCTAATTCAAGATGGTATTCCGGAGCGGGAATTTTCAGGAATATTTGGTTTAAGACTATGCCTGACACTCATTTTGTGTCAGATGGAATATATATAAGAACAGAGCGTACGGATACAGGTTATATGCTTAAAGCATCTTCTGAGATAAGCGGAAGTGAATTCGATGCTGTTGCATACACTGTATTTGATATGAATGGAACGGCTGTTGTATCCAAGACAACCGATGCAGCAGCGGATACGGTTGAGATTGAAGTTGAATCACCGGATGAATGGGACATCGATAATCCTGTGTGCTATGTACTTCGCGCAGAACTTCTGTGCAACGGACATGCAGTGGACTGCATTAATACACGATTCGGTTTCAGAACGATAGAATTCAACAGCGACAGCGGATTTTATCTTAACGGCAGGCATGTTAAGCTTAACGGAGTGTGTATGCATCATGATCTTGGTGCGCTTGGAGCGGCGGTTAATAAGGCCGCATTATACCGTCAGCTTAAGATGATGAAGGATATGGGAGCGAATGCCATAAGAACCTCACATAATATGCCGGCTGTTGAGTTGTTGGATATAGCCGATGAAATAGGACTTCTTGTAGATAATGAAGCTTTCGATATGTGGAAAATGCCTAAGAACAGATATGATTATGCAAGGTTTTTCGAGGAATGGGCAGCAAAGGATATGCGTAATTTCGTAAGAAGAGACCGCAATCACCCATGTGTCATAATGTGGAGTATCGGTAATGAAATTTTTGATACCCATGCAGATGAAGAAAGCGGAATGAGATCCACGAAACTTTTATATGAGGTGGTCATTGAAAATGATCCTGATTGTAATGCATATGCTACATTTGGATCCAACTTCCTGGAAGGTGAACCGACACAGAGATGTGCGGATGTTCTTAAGCTGGTTGGATATAATTATTCTGAGAGACTTTATGATGCACATCATAAGGCACATCCTGACTGGTGTATATACGGAAGTGAAACCGGTTCGACACTGCAAAGCCGTGACGTGTATCATTTCCCATACAGTGAGCCTATACTCACGGATGTAGATGAGCAATGCTCATCGCTTGGTAACAGTACATGCAGCTGGGGAGCACCTGACAGTGAATTCTGCATAACAACGGAACGTGACAATAAATATTCCGCAGGGCAGTTTTTGTGGACGGGATTTGATTATATAGGAGAGCCGACACCGTATCAGACTAAGAATTCTTATTTCGGACAGGTGGATACAGCAGGATTTCCGAAAGATACATATTATATTTACCGGGCGGAGTGGACTGATTATAAGACTGATCCTATGGTTCACATATTCCCGTATTGGGATTTTAATGAAGACCAGATTATTGATGTCAGGGCAGCATCCAACGCGCCGGTGATAGAGTTTTTCTTTAACGGGATATCACAGGGCAAATTCAATATAGACCATAAGCACGGCAAAGAATTACTTGGGCACTGGCGTATTCCATATGCCAAGGGTCGGATAGATGCGGTTGCCTATGATGAGAACGGCGAAGAGATAGCAAGGGATACAAAAACATCGTTCGGGGATGGAAGCAGACTTATACTTAAACCGGACAAGCTGACGCTTGATGCTGATGGCGAGGATATGGCATTCGTTGAAGTTAATGTATTGGATGCTGATGGCAATTATGTCGCTAATGCCAATAACAGAGTCAGGGTCGAGGTAAGTGGTGCAGCAAGGCTTGTAGGTCTTGACAATGGTGACAGTACGGATTACGATCAGTATAAGGGCGATTCGCGTAAACTTTTTATGGGCAGGCTGATTATAATGGCAGCAGCCGGAACCAATGCAGGCAAGGCAGCCATTAAAGTCACTTCTCCGTCATTGGAAAGCGCCGAAATAGAAATAGACTGTAAAGAAGCATACGTTAAGGCAGGAATAAGTGCCAATACATCCAATTACCATGTGGATACAGATGAGAATGAGATCCCGATACGTAAAATTGAGATAGCAAGCACAAATGGAACGATACTTGACAAAGAGCATCCTGAAACGGTATTGACAGCAAAATGTTATCCGTCATACAGTACATATGATGAGCTCGAATGGAGCGTTCTCAATGATGCCGGAGTAGAAAGCAACCTTGCCGGAATAGAAACTGTTAACGGACAGACTGTTCTTAAAGCCAGGGGCGACGGCGAATTCAATGTCAAATGTTATTCACGTAACGGTGGAAGCAGGGTGAATGTAATTTCGATGCTTGGGTTTAAGGCAACCGGTCTGGGAAGTGCTTCGATTAATCCATATGAGACGATTGCGGCAGCATTATATACAATCGCAAGTGACGAAATGGGCAATGCCGGAGAACACGGCGTTGCGACTCCGAGACACAAGGAAAGTTATATCGGATTTGAAAATGTGGATTTCGGAAGCTACGGAACCGATGAAGTTGAGATAAATATTTTTACCCATGACCATGCGGATTTTGTTGTACAGCTCTGGCTTGGAATACCGGGAGAAGAGGGAAGCGAACTTATTCTTGACGGTATCTATAATAAGCCTGTAATATGGGATGTATACCAGCCTGAAAAATACAAACTCAGGCATAGAATAAAAGGCACCCATACACTCTGTCTGCTCACGCGCGAGTTTATCAACATAAGAGATCTTGTATTTACGAGACCCGACAAGGGATTTGCCAGAATTGACGCCGCCGATAATGATAAGATTTACGGAGATGACTTTAAGATATCGGGAAGCAGCGTAACAGGAATAGGCAACAATGTTTCTCTTGATTTCGATGATATGGATTTTAAGGACGGAGTTTCCAGAATCACAATTAAAGGAACGTCTTATACAGAAGTTAACACACTTAATATCATTTTTGCCGGAGAAGACGGAAGCCAGACGAGACAGATGATAGAATTTACACACACGGATGATGCTGAAGAGAAGACATTTGATATAAATCCGATAAAAGGAAAAAACAAAGTCACATTTGTATTCCTGCCGGGAAGCAATTTTGATTTTGAATGGTTTAGGTTTGAGTAAGGAAGGATAGAATGTTACACAAATTTTCAGAAGGTAAACCGTATAACGTAATTGCGTTGTGCATGACAAGGTTTAAATCGTATGATCAGGTAAGGCTGATTAATGAACTGTGCAAAGACTGTGGACAGACCGGGATAAAAATTATTATATTTTCCTCGGTTACCGATTTGTACAATGGTGGTGTTAATGACATAGGTGAGGCACAGATTTTTTCATCGTTTGAACCAGAAAGATTCGATGCAGTTGTTGTATTATCTGAGATGTTCAAGAATTCGGAAGTGCTTGGTAAACTGATATCCAGATCCAAACGCGCGGATGTTCCGGTAATTTCGATAGACAGAGAAATAGAAGGCTGCATTAATATCGAATTTGATTACAGCAATGCCTTTGAACAGCTGGTTAAACATATTGTGGAGTATCATCATATTGATGATGTGATGATGATTGCCGGCAATAAAGACAATCCTTTCTCAGAAGAAAGAGTTGAATGTTTTAAGGAAGTTCTGGCGGCAAACGGAATTGCCGTTGACCGGAATATAGTGTTGTATGGTGATTTCTGGGCAGATCCGACAAGAGAAGTGCTGGAAAAATATATCAATGACGGCAATCATATCCCTAAAGCATTTATCTGTGCCAACGATATTATGGCAATAGAATGTATGAGAACGCTTAAGGAACATGGATACAGGATTCCGGAGGATGTACTGGTTACAGGCTTTGATGGTATAGATCTTGAACGATACTATTCACCGAGACTGACAACGGCGGAGTACAGAATAGAAGATCTGGCCCAGACGATTATCGATGCGGTAACGGATAATGTTGACGGAAACCATGACATGAGTACCAGAATTGTCAATTATATCAACAGACTCGGTGGCTCATGCGGATGTAAAAAGACCAAAGCTACGAATGTTGAGGAACGTCTTTATAAAGAGAAATTTATTACTGATGACAGGGAAGAATTCATACAGTTCATGTATAATATGATAGCCCAACTCAGCAATTATCCTGAACTTCATTATATATTCAGGATGATACCGGAGCATATCGGCAGAATAGGATATGATGAATTGTGGATGTGCTTTAACAACGATTTCCTTGATGAGAATATGGATGTAAGTATTGAATTCAACAGGAACAATCAGTCAAATACCGGATATACCCCAACAATGAAGGTCCCGCTTCATCTTAAAGGTGATGAGATCTGCAATGATGGCAATGGCGAATATGAACAGTGCGATTTAATACCTGATATCGGAAAGGTTATTGAACGTACCGGCTCAATTATAGTTGTTCCTATACATTTGCAGGGGGTATCGGTAGGATATATGGCTGCTTCGTTCAGTCCTGAAAAATTCTTTTTCTCATACTATCAGACATTTCTGCTGGATTTCAGACATATACTTGAAGTTTATGTCAACCGCTCAACGACTGAACGTCTGTATGTAACGGATGTTCTGACCGGAATATATAACAGACACGGATTCTACCGCAATATCGGAGAAGTTATGAGACGAAGCCAGAAAACCGGTAATCCGTTTGCTGTAATTTCGATGGATATGGACGGCCTCAAGGGTATAAATGATACATATGGCCACGCAGAAGGCGATTATGCGCTCAAGAAAATCGGTGATTTTATGCGTAAAGCTACGACAAGTGGTGAAATCTGCGCAAGGTTTGGCGGAGATGAATTCCTTATTGTCCTCTGCAGTGAAAATGCATCGGAAAGAGCGGATGAGATAGTTAATGAAATCAAAAGCGATATAGAATATTTCAACGCATTTGGCAACAAACCATATTATCTGAATATGAGTATCGGAATATATACTAAGATTGCCGATAAGACGGATACACTCGACGAATATATCAGAAACGCTGATAATCTCATGTATGAGAATAAAAAAGAAAACAAAAAGAAAGAAAATAAATTGTAAGGAGAAGATAATGGAAAAAATTGCAAGCTTTACCGTGAATCATATTGATTTACTTGCAGGTATCTATGTTTCGCGCAGGGACTCAATGGGATCATGTGTACTTACAACATTTGATTTAAGATTTACCATGCCAAACCGGGAGCCGGTTATGGACACACCGGGTATTCATACGATAGAACATCTTGGAGCTACATTTTTAAGAAATCATCCGCAGTGGAAGGACAGAGTGATTTATTTCGGACCAATGGGATGCAGAACCGGTTTTTATATGATACTTGCCGGCAAACTTGATTCATCCGATGTTGTGCCGTTAGTCGATGAAATGATTGGATTTATCGAGAATTTTGAAGGCGACATACCGGGAGCAACGGCGCGTGACTGCGGAAATTATCTTGATAATAATCTTAGTCTTGCTAAGTTCTATGCAAGAAAATACCGTCACGATGTATTGGATGATCTGAAGCCTGAGAGACTTAATTATCCTGAATAATTTAATAGCATAAATAAAGCGGACCCGCACTTAAATATGTGCGGGCCCTTTATGTTAAGATAAATATGAGGAAGCGTTATTAAGCCTCAAAAAGCAGATCACCGTATGTAGGAATCGGCCAGTACTCTGAGTCAACTAAAGTCTCAAGTGTATCAACAGGAGCTCTGAGTGCCTCCATATCAGCCTTGATTACATCTCTGTAATATTCGGCAGTTGATTTTGTATCTGCCTTCTCTGCGTCTGCCTGGTCAGCTTTGAGCTTCTTCAAAGCCTCGTTGGCTTCTTTGAGGTATTTGCTGATCTCATCAAGCATTTCCTTCTGAACACTTGCATCAGCACCGGCTGCGGTTACCTCATTTATCGAAGCAGCAAGCTCAGTAGTGTATTTTACAACGGCAGGAAGGATATCCTTGGCTGCCATATCTATCATGGTAAGTGCCTCGATGTTAATAGAAAGGCTGTATGTCTCATAGAGAACCTCGGCTCTGAGCTCAAGTTCAGCCTTGCTCATTATATTGAAATCACCAAAAAGCTTAACAGCCTTGTCAGTTGTGAGTGCTTCTGTAGCAGCAACCATTGATTTAAGGTTCGGAAGGCCTCTCTTCTCGGCCTCAGCAACCCATTCATCGGAATAACCGTTACCGTTGAATACGATTCTCTGATGTTCTCTCATGGTCTTAGCAATAAATTCATCACAAGCCTTGTCAAAATCAGCAGCACCTTCAAGTGCATCGGCAGCTTCTTTGAAAGCCTCGGCTACTATTGCATTGAGTGTTGTGTTAGGCATAGCAATCGAATCATTGGAACCAACCATACGGAATTCAAACTTGTTGCCTGTGAATGCAAAAGGTGAAGTTCTGTTACGGTCAGTTGCGTCCTTGGTAACAACCGGAATTGAGCTGATTCCAAGGTCAAGTACCTCGCCTTTCATGCATGTAGCTGCAGTACCGTTTGCAACGATCTGATTAACAACGTCCTCAAGCTGGTCTCCAAGGTACATTGAGATAATTGCAGGAGGTGCTTCATTAGCACCGAGTCTGTGGTCATTGCCTACATCTGAAGCAGACTGGCGCAACAGATCTGCGTGTGTATCAACAGCTTTCATGATACATGCAAGAACAAGTAAAAACTGTTTGTTCTCGTTCGGTGTTTTACCCGGATCGAGAAGATTCACACCGGTATTAGTTCCGATTGACCAGTTATTATGTTTACCTGAACCGTTTACACCTGCAAATGGCTTCTCGTGAAGGAGACATTCAAGGTTATGACGTTCAGCAACTTTCTTCATTGTTTCCATAGCAATGAGGTTATTGTCGATAGCTGTATCCGCTTCTGCGTAAATAGGAGCCATTTCATGCTGTCCCGGAGCAACCTCATTATGCTGTGTTGTGGCTGTGATGCCAAGTTTCCAAAGTTCTCTGTTGAGATCCTTCATATAAGCGCCTACATTTTCTTTGATAGCGCCAAAATACTGATCTTCAAGTTCCTGTCCCTTTGGAGCAGGAGCGCCGAAAAGTGTTCTTCCGGTATACTTAAGATCCTTGCGGGCCTCATAACTGTCTTTGCTTATAAGGAAATATTCCTGCTCAGGACCTACAGAAGCTGTAACTCTTGTAGCCTTTGTCTCCGGATCAAAAAGTTTAACAACTCTGAGAGCTTCATTGCTCAATGCATCCATTGAACGTAAAAGAGGAGTTTTCTTGTCGAGAGATTCTCCTGTATATGAACAGAATACTGTAGGAATGCATAATACTGCACCAATTGCACCTTCTCTGATAAAAGCAGGTGAGGCAACATCCCAGACGGTATAACCTCTGGCTGCACATGTTGCTCTTAATCCACCGGAAGGGAAAGAAGAGGCATCAGGCTCACCCATGATAAGCTGTTTGCCTGTAAAACTGGTAATTACATTACCGTCCTCGTCCGGATGTGTTACGAATGAATCGTGCTTCTCAGCCGTAAGGCTTACGATAAGAGGCTGGAACCAATGTGTGAAATGGGTTGCGCCCTTTTCTACTGCCCAGTCCTTCATGGCTTTGGCAATTACATCTGCGTCTTCGATTGAGAGGTTGCCGCCCTCATCCATAACTTTTTTGAGATTTTTGAACACCTGTTTAGGAAGGCGTTCCTTCATTTTGCTTACAGTAAATACGTTTTCTGCAAACACATCCTCAATTTTAAATGCTTCACTCATATTTATATCTTCCTTTCAGATTTATTCTATGCTTTACATATAATATAAAGCACGAAAAAAGGCGTCCACTACCTAAGTAGGAACGCCTTTGTTCACCTTGTAATTAAAATACAATACTAAATTAAAAAAATCAAGTACTTTTTTAAAAAAAATTAAATTTATTGATTAATTGTCGCAATAAGCTTACCGTGTACCATATGTCTTTCCGGATTCGCTGAACCGTTCTGACATGTATAAAGTGTGACAATATGATCCGAAGCTTCAGCTGTTACACCTGTGTCGTACAACTTAAACTTATCGATATCAGCGAGATATTTTTCAATAGTTCTTTCACTGGCTATTATAAAGGTCTCAGGATTAGAATCATATGTAACATCACATACGTTGAATATCTGGTAAACCTGAACTTTATTCTCGAGATAGATATAGAAATAATTATTATTGTCAGCAGCCTGCTTGTCGAAGAAATCCTTGCTGTCATATTCGAGCAGCGAAGCAAACATGGAATTATCCTGCATATGATGTCCGTATATGAAGGTATGTAAATCATCTATTAAAGGAGAATTCCTGTAGTCAAGAAAAATAGCACCTGACCAGTTCTCTTCACCGGTTACCGTGTGATTGAGATAATAATCATTATCATCGCCCTGGACAACCGGATAGCTTATACCGACTGATGGAACATCAATCCATCCTGCAATACGTTCATTGATAGCTTTAAGTTTGTCAAAATCAATGTGAGCGTATGCATTGATTCCAGGGTACTTGTCGTTAATTGCTGAATCGGAAGGTGATACCGCACCGGAGTTATCCTCCGTGGAGTAGACCTTATTGTCGATGTTATTGTATATATTCTGGGCCTTTTTGTAACTGCGTACAATACGGACAATCTGTATGGCAGCGAAGATAAATACGCAGATGGCAATACCCATGATTATGTAACGGATTATATCACCTTTGCGTATTTTTTTCTTTATAACTGAAGAATCAGCAGATGTAGCATCTGCCGGTTCCTCAGTATTACTGTTTTCTGTTGTCGGTGTATTCTCTGTAAATGCTGTTACCTCAGGCTCAGTGTTAACCGTTTCCGGCTGCTGTCTGAGTTCGGAATCCAGTTCGGATCCCTCTTTATTAGAGTCACCCATATATTATCTCCGTGATTCAGGCTTTGTCTACTGAACCGAATAATTCCATTTTCTCTTTAACTGTTGCCTTGATAGCCTCAAAGCCAGGAGCGAGAAGTTTACGAGGGTCAAATCCCTTACCTTCAAGATCCTTGCCTGCTTCGATGTATTTACGTGTAGCATCAGCAAATGCAAGCTGGCACTCTGTATTAACGTTAATCTTGGCAACGCCGAGAGAAATAGCCTTCTTAATCATATCAGCAGGGATACCTGTACCACCGTGAAGAACGAGAGGCATATCACCTGTAAGTTCCTTAACTGCTGCAAGAGTCTCAAAGCTTAATCCCTTCCAGTTAGCAGGATATTTACCATGAATATTACCGATTCCGGCTGCTAACATTGTTACGCCGAGGTCAGCAATCTGCTTGCATTCCTTAGGATCTGCACATTCGCCCATTCCTATAACGCCGTCTTCCTCACCGCCGATTGAACCAACTTCAGCTTCGAGAGACATATTGTTCTTAGCGCAGATTTCAACGAGTTCCTTAGTCTTGGCAATGTTCTCCTCGATTGGGTAATGAGAACCATCGAACATGATTGAAGAGAAACCTGCTTCTACACACTTAAGGCATCCTTCGTATGTTCCGTGATCAAGGTGGAGTGCAACAGGAACTGTGATTCCCTGCTCCTCGATCATTCCTTTAACCATTCCTACAACTGTCTTGTATCCGGCCATATACTTACCGGCACCCTCTGATACACCGAGGATTACAGGGGAGTTAAGCTCCTGTGCTGTAAGAAGAATAGCCTTTGTCCACTCAAGGTTGTTAATGTTGAACTGTCCGACTGCATATTTGCCGGCTTCAGCTTTTTTGAGCATTTCTTCTGCTGTTACTAACATAATATTACCTCCAAAAATATTCTTTTGCGGTCATTATAACACATAAATATCCATTTAACAAATATTTTGTGCGCGCATCTTAAACAAAATGACCGGTTATATTGTTTCAGGTTCCGGATAATCTGTTCCGAAAGTGTCTACCGTTACTTTGGATATTTTCTGATCTTCCATAGGACGGTCGTTCCAGTCTGTGCGGACTGCTGCAATTTCATTCACGACATCCATGCCGTTTATGACTTTGCCAAATGCTGCATAAGAGCCGTCAAGGTGCGGTGATGTCTCATGCATAATAAAAAACTGTGATCCCGCAGAATCAGGGACCATTGTTCTTGCCATTGACAATACGCCCGGCGTATGCTTTAAATTATTAGTGAAACCATTAAGATTAAATTCGCCCTTAATGGAATAACCCGGTCCGCCGGCGCCGGTTCCTTCAGGATCTCCGCCCTGAATCATAAAGCCTTTAATGACTCTGTGAAAAATAAGGCCGTCATAGAAACCCTTTTTGACAAGGCTGATAAAATTATTTACTGTGTTAGGCGCAACGTCCGGATATAATTCGGCTTCAAATACTTTGCCGCCTTCCATTACAAATCTGACAATTGGATTCTGTGCCATTGTTGTTAATCCTTTCCGTTATATTGCGGGATTTCGATCCCGGACAATTATTATAATATCCGTAATGCGAGGTCAAGTCAATGTTAAAAAACATTATATTTATCTTAAATAAAGAACAAAAAATACCGGATTCTGTACAAAACGGACCTTATGCCGTATCATATGACAGTGCTTTTGCCGGCCCGGACGACAGCGTTGTTATCACAGATGATATCGAGACCGCGCATAGCAGTATAGAGCAGGGCTGCCCGGCTGTGTATATATACGATGGGGAAAATTACATTTCAGGCATATCATACATAGCGGAGAACGTTGAGGCCTGTACGCCACAGTATTGCAATGAGGCTTTCTGCCGCCAGAAGGGAATCCCGATGACTGTATTGCAAACGGAACGTACATACATTAAGGAAATAACGGTGGATGATCTTGGGGAAGTATACGAGTTGTATGATGATGACGAAATCCGTAAATACATGGAGCCGTTGTACGAATATGAAGAGGAAAAAAAGTTTACCGAAAGTTACATAAAGAATATGTATGGGATGTACGGTTTCGGAATGTGGCTGGTAAAAGACCGGGATACAGATAAATTAATAGGCAGGGCAGGACTTGAGCTGCGCCTGATAGACGGAGTGGAAGAGATGGAGTTAGGATATATAATAGGAAAAAAATACAGATACAGGGGATATGGATATGAGGTGTGTACGGCAATTAAAAAATACGCAAAGGATATTCTTGGTGCCACAAAACTGAATATAATCGTGTCACCCGATAATATCCCGTCAATAAAACTGGCAGAGAAGCTCGGTGCATATGACACCGGCCGCTCTGCCAATTCGAAATACATAATAATGGAATGTGAACTTGACTAAAGAGCTTTGTCTCCGCGTTCACCGGTGCGGATTCTGATGGTATCTTCTACATTATATATGAAGATTTTGCCGTCGCCGATATTGCCTGTGGCTATTTCTTTGGTAACTTTATCAATGATTACCTCGGAAAGTTCGTCGCTCACGACGGTTTCAACTTTGACTTTTGGGAGAAGGTTAACGAAATATTCGTTGCCTCTGTAAATACGTTTGAATCCCTTCTGTGTGCCGTATCCCATGATGTTAGTTATCATGATACCGTTTGCCTGACATTCATCAAGAATAACTTTAAGATCGTCCAGCTTCTCAGGTTTAATAATCATTTCCAGCTTCTTCATGTTAAAAACCTCCTTGTCATGTTTCATCACGCGCATGATGAAATTGCATATGTTAAAAGTGTGTAATCATATTTTCCATTTTTTGATATTCTAACATAAGAGACAGCCTAAATAAATACCCAAATAAATTTTTTAAGAAAATTATGGAGATCAGTGAATTAAAACCGAAAAATGTCGATATGAATATTGAAATAAAATGTGAAATTCGTTAATATAATTTTTATTGCAGGAAGAAAGCGGGGTGAGACGCGATGCAGATAACAGGATATGGATTGTGGCAGGAACAGAATAACAGATATTCAGCCAGAATGCAGGAGCTTACCGCCGGTGGCATGACGCATGGCGTCACACAGAAGAATTTTTGGCTGATAATAAGGGGTTTACGGAGTTTTCCACAATTTTTTGATTTTTTTTAAAAAAGTGCTTGACTTTTATATGTTCACTATATATAATAATGCTTGTTCGTGAGAACGAAAGAACATGATTGATGGGCTATCGCCAAATGGTAAGGCACTGGACTCTGACTCCAGCATCTACAGGTTCGAGTCCTGTTAGCCCAGCTCGCACCACATAAGTGGTGCGTTTTATTTTATAAGAGAATACGGAGTGTTATCGAAGTGGTCATAACGAGCCGCACTCGAAATGCGGTTGTCCTTTTTGGGCACGTGGGTTCGAATCCCACACACTCCGCTACATGAGGCACCGCAGTTCTGTATAAGAATTGCGGTGTTTTTTGTGAAAAAACTTGACAACCGGATTCATATATGGTTTAATAAATCCAGTTGAACAATTTAAACCGTTGAAGTGGAGATAACGATAGTTGTGCACACACAGAGAGTCCGGGATGCTGAGAGCCGGATTGAACGCAGATTACCAAATGGACCACTGAGGGCGCAGCCAAAGGCATATGCTGAGTATTCTGCGACGTATGGACACACGTTACCTGTCGGAGATATGTTGGTATCTCGCTAAGCGCACTTTTTTTATACCTAAGTATAACATAAGTGAAACAAGGTGGCACCGCGATAAGTATATTCGTCCTTGATAATATCAGAAGATATTATCAGGGACTTTTTTTATTACATAAATCCAATAAAAAGGAGGCACACAAAATGGTATATCCATCATACGAAGAGGCCGTACAGATTGTAAAGGGCGGAGATTACAAGAGAATACCGTTAAAGATTGAACTTTGTGCGGACATGATTACACCGTTAATGGCAATCAGAAGACTCAAGAAAGTGAGCAGACATGTTTTTCTGCTTGAAAGTGCGGAGGCAGATAAGAAATGGGGAAGGTACACGTTTGTGGGCTTTGATCCGACACTTGAGTTCACATGCCAGAACGGCGTGATGAGAATAAAAAGCGGCATGGAAATAAAAGAAGGAACCATGCATCCGGGTGATACCATTCGAAGAATAATTGCAGACAACAGAAGTCCGGTTATTGAAGGCATGCCGCCTTTTACCGGAGGACTGGTCGGATATTTTTCATATGATTATATAAAATACAGTGAGACAACACTCAATCTTAATGCTGATGATGAAGAATCGTTTAAAGATGTGGATTTGATGCTTTTTGACAAAATTGTGGTATTTGATAACTACAGACAGAAACTGATTCTGATCGTAAATGTTAAGACGGATGATATTGCAACAGCTTATCATAAAGGAGAACTCGAGCTCCGTACAATGAAGACTCTGCTTACGCAGGGAGAAATGGCGGAGGACAGCCCGCTCAGATTCAAAAGCGGTTACAGGTATCTTTTCGGCAGGGATGAGTATTGCAGCATGGTTGAGAAGGCCAAACATTACATTCACGAAGGAGATATATTCCAGATAGTTCTTTCCAACAGGATAGAAGCTGATATTGAAGGAAGCCTTCTTGATACTTACAGGGCACTTCGAATGACCAATCCTTCACCGTATATGTTTTATTTTTCGAGCGATGATATTGAGATTGCCGGGGCGTCGCCTGAGACACTGGTTAAGCTTGAAAACGGTGTGCTTCATACATTCCCGCTTGCCGGTACAAGACCGAGGGGCAATACCGATGAAGAGGATCTTGCACTGGAAAAAGAACTGCTTGCAGATGAAAAAGAACTTGCCGAGCACAATATGCTTGTGGACCTTGGACGCAATGATATAGGAAGAATCAGCAAAATAGGCTCGGTCGAGGTTGAAAAATATATGAATATCGAAAGATATTCGCATGTAATGCACATCGGTTCAACGGTGCGCGGAATTATCAGAGATGATAAGGATGCACTTGATGCCGTGGATTCAATACTTCCGGCAGGAACTCTTTCGGGAGCGCCAAAGCTAAGGGCGTGTGAACTTATATGCGAACTTGAGAACAACAAGAGAGGAATTTACGGCGGAGCGATAGGATATATTGATTTTACCGGCAATCTTGATACATGCATTGCGATAAGGCTTGCTTTTGCCAAAAACGGTAAAGTCTTTGTGAGATCGGGTGCAGGAATTGTGGCCGACAGCATTCCGGAAAATGAATATCAGGAATGCATTAATAAAGCAAAGGCCGTTATGAACGCGCTCGATATGGCACAGGGAGGTCTGGAATAATGATACTTTTGATTGATAATTATGACAGTTTTTCGTACAATCTTTATCAACTGATAGGCAGTATCAGAGATGATATCAAAGTTGTCAGGAACGATGAAGTGGGAATACAGAAAATAGAAGAGATGGCGCCGGAGTATATTTTTCTTTCACCGGGACCGAAGAGACCTGAGGATGCAGGAATCTGCATTGAAACAGCAAAATATTTTGCGGGTAAGATACCGGTTATGGGCGTGTGTCTCGGACATCAGGCTATATGCAAGGCATTCGGAGCCGAGGTTTCATATGCAAAACAGCTTATGCATGGTAAAACATCCGTGGCAACGCTTGATAATGAAAGCCCGATTTTTAAGGGCATGGACCATAAAATTAAAGTCGCAAGATATCATTCACTTGCGGCGGTGCCCGATACGATGCCTGACTGCCTGAAAGTTACGGCGGTTACGGATGACGGCGAAATAATGGCGGTTGAACACAGGGATTATCCGGTATACGGACTGCAGTTTCATCCGGAATCGGTGCTCACGCCGGACGGATATAAGATTATTGATAATTTTCTTAAGATTAAAGTGAAAGGAGCCAGATAAAATGATAAAAGAAGCAATAATTGAACTTACAAATAAGAAGAACCTGACATATGATACTGCAAAGACTGTGATGGACGAAATCATGAGCGGAGAGGCATCTCCGGTGCAGATGAGCGCATATCTTACGGCTCTTGCCATGAAGGGCGAGACAATCGAAGAAATTACCGCGTCGGCAGCAGGAATGAGAGAGCACGGAACCGGACTTAAGCATGATATGGACGTTCTTGAAATCGTCGGAACCGGCGGGGATAAATCAAATTCATTTAACATCTCAACAACATCAGCCATGGTCATTGCGGCAGGGGGTGTACCGGTTGCCAAACACGGTAACCGTGCAGCATCCAGCAAAAGCGGTGCTGCAGATGTGCTTGAAGCGCTCGGAGTTAAGATTGATATTGAACCGGAACAGAGTCTTAAGGTACTTACAGAGACGGGTATATGTTTCCTCTTTGCACAGAAATATCATTCGGCAATGAAATATGTAGGCCCGGTAAGAAAAGAACTCGGAATCAGAACAGTGTTCAACATTCTTGGACCGCTTACCAATCCGGCGGCAGCCAATATGCAGGTTATGGGAGTATATGATGAAGCACTTGTTGAACCTCTTGCGAGAGTTCTGGCAAACCTCGGTGTAAAAAGAGCGATGGTTGTCTACGGAACCGACGGACTTGATGAGATTTCTGCCAGCGCGCCGACTAAAGTATGCGAGGTAAAAGACGAAGAATTTACATCATACACGATAACACCTGAACAGTTTGGATTTGAACCGTGTGACAAATCAGAACTTGTCGGAGGAACACCTGAAGAAAACGCGGCTATAACAAGAGAAATTCTGGATGGTGCCACAGGCGCGAAACGTAATGCGGTTATGCTTAATGCCGGAGCCGGACTTTATATCGGAGGTGCCGCCGATTCGCTCGAAGCCGGAATCAAGCTTGCAGGCGAACTTATCGATAGTGGTGCGGCCAAAGCAAAATTAGATGATTTTGTCAGATATTCAAACGAGGTATAAGACATGATACTTGATGAAATAGCTGCCAAAACAAGGGAACGGGTTGCATTAAATGCATCGGCGCATCCGGTGGAAGAGTTGAAACAGAGAGCATATTCAATGGAATGCAACACTGGATTTCCTTTTGAAAAGGCACTGAAAAAAGACGGAATGAGTTTCATCTGCGAGGTCAAGAAAGCATCCCCGTCCAAGGGCATAATTGCGGAGGACTTTCCGTATATGCAGATTGCCGGAGAATATGAAAAAGCCGGAGCGGCCGCGATATCGTGTCTTACCGAACCATACTATTTCAAGGGTAGTGACGATTATCTTAAGGAAATTGCGGCACATGTGCAGATTCCGGTGTTGAGAAAGGATTTTACCGTTGATGAGTACATGATATATGAAGCAAAGGTGTTAGGTGCATCGGCTGTTTTGTTAATCTGTGCAATACTTACGGATGAGGAACTTGCAAGATTTCAGAAAATCGCTGATTCGCTTGGATTATCGGCACTCGTTGAAGCACACACCGAGGAAGAAGTAAGGCGGGCAATAGCATCCGGTGCGAGAATAATAGGTGTGAACAACCGTGACCTTAAAACTTTTAAGGTTGATATAAACACGAGCACAAGACTCAGAAAACTCGTTCCTGATGATATCGTATATGTGTCGGAAAGCGGAATCCGAAACGCGGAAGATATCGCGGCTCTGTATAAGAATAATACGGATGCGGTCCTTATAGGCGAAACACTGATGCGTGCTCCGGACAAGAAAAAAGCTCTCGATGAGCTGAGGGGCAGGGTGGTGTAACATGGCAAGAATCAAAATATGCGGACTTATGCGTATGGAAGATGTGGAGGCGGTTAACCTTTACAGGCCGGATTATGTCGGATTTATATTTGCACCGAGCCGGCGACGCATAACGGCCGGGATGGCAGAAAATATGGCACGCAGACTTGATGACGGAATACAAAGGGTTGGTGTATTTGTTGATGAAAATCGTGAAAAGATTGCCAAAATAACGGAATCAGGTATAATTAACGTAGTGCAGCTTCATGGACATGAAAGCGATGATGACGTTACATGGCTTGCTAAAAGGACGGGAGTACCGATAATTAAATCGGTATCGGTAAGAACGTCAGACGATATAGACCGTTACAGACATAATCCGGCAGATTACCTGCTTTGGGATAACGGCGCAGGAGGAAGCGGAGAGCAATTTGACTGGACGCACGTCCACGATGTAGGAAGGGATTTTTTTATTGCCGGTGGAATTGATATTTCCAATATTGAAGAAGCACTTAAATTTAATCCGTATTGTGTGGATGTTTCAAGCGGTGTTGAGACAGACGGTTACAAAGACCCGGATAAAATTCATAAAATAATAGATATAGTTAGGAGAAAATGATATGTCAAAAGGAAGATTCGGCGTTCATGGCGGGCAGTACATACCGGAAACACTTATGAACGCAATCATTGAGCTTGAGAAAGCTTACAACCATTATAAAGATGACCCGGAATTTAACAAGGAACTTACGGACCTGCTAAACAATTATGCGGGCAGACCGTCAAGGCTTTATTATGCTTCGCATATGACGGAGAAACTGGGCGGCGCAAAGATTTATCTTAAGCGAGAAGACCTTAATCATACCGGTGCGCATAAGATAAATAATGTTATCGGACAGATTCTTCTTGCCCAGAAAATGGGTAAGACAAGAGTCATAGCTGAAACAGGTGCGGGACAACATGGAGTCGCAACAGCTACCGTGGCAGCACTTATGGGTATGGAATGTGAGATTTATATGGGTGAGGAGGATACGAAACGTCAGGCACTCAATGTATACAGAATGAGACTGCTCGGTGCCAAAGTGCATGCCGTAACCTCCGGAACAGCCACACTTAAGGATGCGGTTTCAGAAGCCATGCGTGAGTGGACTAACCGTATTGACGATACACATTATGTTCTCGGATCTGTAATGGGTCCGCATCCGTTCCCGACTATCGTAAGGGATTTTCAGGCGGTAATCTCCAAAGAGATTAAAGAACAGATCCTTGAGGCGGAGGGCAGACTTCCGGATGCAGTAATTGCATGCGTGGGCGGCGGCTCGAACGCGATAGGAGCATTTTACAATTTTATAGAAGATAAAGATGTCAGGCTTATAGGATGTGAGGCTGCCGGAAGAGGAATAGATACTGCAGACACGGCAGCTACCATCTCAACCGGAAAACTTGGAATTTTCCATGGAATGAAATCATATTTCTGCCAGGATGAGTATGGACAGATTGCACCGGTTTATTCGATTTCAGCGGGACTTGACTATCCGGGAGTCGGACCGGAACACGCATATCTGTATGATACGGGCCGTGCGGAATATGTCGCGATAACAGATGACGAGGCGGTTGATGCTTTTGAATTCTTGTCAAGAACAGAGGGCATAATCCCTGCAATAGAAAGTGCACATGCCATTGCATATGCCATGAAGCTTGCTCCTGCAATGGACAAAGACAAAATAATCGTAGTAAACGTATCGGGACGCGGAGATAAAGACTGCGCTGCGATTGCACGTTACAGAGGGGAGGATATCCATGAATAACAGAATTAAAGAAGCCTTTGCACACGGCAAAGCATTCATACCTTTTATCACATGCGGAGACCCATCGTTAGAGGTTACCGAACAGATTATAATTGAAATGGAAAAAGCAGGTGCAAATCTTATTGAACTTGGAATTCCTTTTTCCGACCCGACGGCGGAAGGCCCGGTTATTCAGGCAGCCAATATCCGTGCGCTTTCGGGTGGAGTGACAACCGACAAGGTATTTGAGATGGTTAAGAGAGTACGCAGGGTTGTCAAGGTACCGTTAGTATTCATGACATATGCCAACGTTGTTTTTTCGTACGGAATAGAAAGATTTGCTGCGAATGCAGCTGAAGCGGGAATGGACGGAATAATTCTTCCGGATGTCCCATATGAGGAAAAAGAAGAATTTGCTCCGGCTTTCAGAAAACACGGCATGGATATGATATCGCTTATCGCACCGACATCGCATGAACGTATTTCGATGATTGCCTCAGATGCGGAAGGTTTCGTTTATTGCGTGTCATCACTTGGAGTTACCGGTGTGCGTAACGAAATTACGACTGATATAAGCGAAATGACTTCGCTTGTAAAAGCCCGTAAAGATATTCCGTGCGCTGTGGGATTCGGTATATCAACACCTGAACAGGCGGCACATATGGCGCAGAATGCCGACGGCGTAATTGTAGGCTCTGCAATAGTAAAAATCTGCGGCACATATGGCAATGACAGTCCTGCCCATGTTGCTGAGTATGTTAAGAAAATGAAAGACGCATTGAAATAATCGCATATTGTCAGAAGACCGCATTTTTTGTTGAATTAATGCGGTCTTTATGTTATAATTTTTCTACGAATTGAAAATTTTTCCGCATGGGGCGGAATGCAAGGAGTGTGTACATTATGTTCAGTCAGTTATTGGGAAAGTACCTTGTAGACAAGAAGGTGCTTACAGATGTGCAGCTTCGCGAGGTTCTCAGCGAGCAGGCACAGGCAAGGGTTAAATTAGGCACCATTGCGGTTGCAGAGAAGCTTCTTACAGAGAAGCAGGCAGAGGAGATTAATCATCTTCAGACACAGATGGATAAGAGATTCGGAGATATCGCCATTGAGCAGGGATATCTTACGGGAGCCCAGCTTAAGGAACTCCTCGATAAGCAGGGGAATGCAGCAATGAAATTCATACAGATTCTCACAGAGAAGAAGTATGTTGATATATCGGAACTTGATAAATATCTTACAGCCTTCGGAGCGGAGATGGGTTTCGCTGCAGAAGAAATGAAGGCGCTTAAGAATGATGATATTGAAGCAACGGTCAAATATTTTGTTCCGGATGATGCACCGGAGTATGTGGCCGGAATTGCAGGACTTGCACTTCGTAATATAGTTCGTTTTGTTACAAGCGATTTCTATATGGATAAGGCATATAAGGCAGATGGTTTTGATTATTCATATATCATGGGACAGCATACAGTCGGAGATCATAAAGTATATCTTGGATTTGCGGCAGATAAGGATACATCGGGAATACTTGAACTTGCTAAGGGATTTGCCGATGATGATTTTGTTAAGCTTGATGATGCGGCCATGGATGCGGTATGTGAGTTTGCCAATATGAACGACGGTCTTTTTGCTTCTGAACTTAGTGACAAAGGCATTGAGATAGATATGGAACCGCCTGTTGTATATGTTGACGGACATGCGAAGGGTACATTTTACATAATGCCTGTATATGTTGCCGGAAAGCATTTCAATATGTGCATTGCAATTGATTCCGATGTTGATCTCGGCGATAATGAATACCATGTCATGACCGGTAAGACACAGTCCGATGTTGATATGTCTTCGGCTAAGGCGGGCGTGCTTATCGTTGATGATTCCATGCTTATCCGCAGAATGCTCCGCGCACTTCTTGAGGATAACGGATATGCCGTTGTCGGTGAAGCGGCAGACGGAGAAGAGGCTGTTGAAGAATATAAGAGACTTAAGCCTGACATAGTAACTCTTGATATTACAATGCCACGTCTTGACGGTGTCGGGGCTCTTGCACAGATTATGGAATATGATAATGATGCCAAGGCACTTATGATTACCGCAGCCGGACAGAAACAGAAGGTTGTGGAAGCTCTTAAGCTTGGCGCCAAAGCTTTTATTATGAAGCCGTTTGATAAAGAAGATGTATTAAAGAATTTTGATAAACTGCAATAATTTATATTACGGCAGTATTTGTTCAGATATTATTTAGGAGGATGACACGATGTATATTACATGTTTGGATCTCGAAGGAGTTCTTGTACCGGAAATCTGGATTGCTTTTGCAAAGGAAAGCGGCATTCCTGAACTGAAGAGGACGACAAGAGATGAACCGGATTATGATAAGCTTATGAAATGGAGACTCGGAATACTTAAGGAGCATGGACTCGGACTTAAGGAAATACAGGATACGATCGCTAAAATCGATCCGATGCCGGGTGCCAGGGAATTTCTGGACGAACTTCGTTCAATAGGCCAGGTAATTATTATAAGCGATACATTTACACAGTTTGCAAGTCCTCTTATGAAGAAACTCGGATGGCCGACTATTTTCTGTAATTCACTTGAGGTTGCACCTGACGGAGAGATTACCGGATTTAAGATGCGTTGCGAACAGTCTAAGCTGACAACGGTTAAGGCGCTTCAGTCAATCGGATATGATACAATTGCAAGCGGCGACAGCCATAACGATCTCGGCATGATAAGAGCCAGCAAAGCAGGATTCTTATTTAAGAGTACGGATCAGATCAAGGCAGATAACCCGGATCTTCCTGCATACGAGACTTATGATGAACTTCTTGCAGCCATTAAGAAAGCAATGGTATAATTGCATAGAACAGATATAATCACCCCCGCGGAATTAATGCCCGCGGGGGTTTGTTAATGTCAGCGGAATATCGTAAGGCACCGCAGGCTGTATTTTTAAGTATTCCTGTCATGTGAACTTTATAATTTAAATTCTATCTTTACGGACACGACAAATAATGATAAGATAATTATAATAATGCGCTAAGTGTAAAGAGGTGTCATATGAGTACATCAAAGGGCAGAAAGAAATACCGTATACGCAAGGGCAGGGTTGCAATGGCTGCCGGAGTGCTTTTTTTGATAATAGGGCTTATTGTTTTTGTCTGTATCAGAGCCGGTAAGAAACATCATAATAATAGTGATACGCAGGAAACGGTTGATTATAATGCAGTAGTACCGAAGGGACAGTTTGTAAAAGTTGAACTTGAGGACTGTAATATGTATATTGGAAGTGAGCTTGACCTTAAATGCACTTCTGAGCCGGAGGAATATGCATCGAAAGTTATCTGGACATCATCGGATGAAGACGTTGTCACCGTTGACGGCAAGGGACATATTAAGGTCGTCGGAACCGGCGCGGCAGCTATAACGGCGACATATGATGTACTGGCTGACTCGGTTGTTGTCAGGGGTGTTAACCGTGATAATGAAGGAATCTCAGACGATCTTCCGGTATATGATGTCAAGGACAATAAAGTGATAGTCGTGAGGGAAGCACAGACGGACGACGATGATGCAGATAAGGAACCGGCAACATCCGGAAATGACAGGAATCCGGATGTGACAGAACCGACATCCGGTAATAGTGCAGGGCAGGATGGTAACGGCGGGACATCTGATAATATTAAGCCGTCACAGGATAAGACAGACAGAGATAATATTAAGGAATCGGAAGCTGCCAAGACTTACACCGCGATAAGCGAAGCTGTAAAGAATTCCGGATTCCAGACATATCTTGATAATACATACATATATCGTGAGGACGGTAATTATCTCGGAGAGGTGATTGTCCAGGAGAATATGACACAGATATATGTCATGACCAGAACAACCGCAATGGATAATGCTTTTAAGCAGGTTGTCAGATCAGTAATTCCGGATTCATATGAAGATGTTTTTGCCAGATTCATCAGTGCATCCAAAGATGAAACATTCAGTGCCGATGGCATGAAGGTGCGGGTAGTGGCACCGGTTAACGGCGGACACATGCAGCTTATAATATATTATTAATTAACGGAGGAACGTAATGATTAACAAGCGTAAGGTCAGACTTATGACTAGAACCGCCATGTATGAGAAACATGAGTGTTCCAATGATATTAACAAGGCCAAATACTATAAATCAGATTATGTCGGACTTCATATGTGGACCACAGCGATAGCGGTAACGATTGCATATATTATAATTCTAATGCTGGTTATGTCATGCAATTTTGAATTTATAATAAATAATCTTACCAATATGAATTATACAGTTCTGACGGTTATGCTGATAATGATTTATGCGGCAATGATGACTGTTTTTATGATAATAGCGTATTTTATATATTCGTACAGGTATGTGGAGTCGGAGAATGGTATCCGTATTTACCGGAACAGGCTTCATAAAATATATCTTATGAATAAAGCGGAAAGAAACCGCAAGGGAGGAATTAACTGATGCTCACGGGACTTCTTGAATTCAAAGAGAAACTTAAAGCCTTTTATGCAAAAGGCGGAATATATATCAGATATGCGTGTAACTTTGTGCTTGCTTTTCTGTCAATGTTTACGATGTCGCGTAAAATAGGCGGCAATGGAATAATATCCAATCCGTTGATATGTATTGCATTGTCGATAGTATGTGCATTTCTGCCGGTCAATATTACCGTGGTTATTGTTACGATTTACATGATAATTAATCTGTTTACATTGTCACTGGAGCTTGCCATGATAGCACTTGGAGTGATGATTGTTATTTATCTTCTGTATTTCAGATTTGCGCCTAAGACAGGTTTCATTATGATATTGACACCGATTCTGTTTTTCCTGAAGCTGCCTTATGTTGTGCCGGTTGTTGCAGCACTCACGGTTGGAATGACGGGAATTGTTCCGGCTGTTTCAGGTGTGTTTATATATTATATAATAACTTTTGCCGCGAATTATTCAACAGCAATATCTACGCTTGATGTTAATAATGCATTGCAAAATATAAATTTTATTTTTAATAATATACTGACTAATAAAGAGCTTGTGACGATCGTGGTATCATTTGCCGTGGTTATTACGATGATATATTTTATAAAGAGACTGTCGGTGAACTATTCGGCGATAATAGCGGTCATTGCCGGATGCGTTACGGACGCGCTTATACAGATAATTGCATTTGCGGTTCTTTCCGTTAATTTCAGCATAATAGGAATGATTGCCGGACATATTGCAGCCATAATCGTCGGATTGGCAATTAATTTCTTTATTATGAGTGTCGATTACACTGCAACGGAATATGTTCAGTTTGAGGATGACGATTATTACTATTATGTCAAAGCGGTTCCGAAAATGTCGGTTGCCAGAAAGAATGTCACAATCAAGAAATTTAATTCAAGTAAGGATAACCGCGGTGCAATACACACCGAAAGTTATGAAATAGACGAAGACGATGAATAGAACAGCCGGATAATGTGAGGAAAGGCGAGTGTTATGCAGTCAATAAAGAATTTTTTTGATGAATATCTTTCTAATTTTTATATACCGAAATCTCTGCATGTATCTAATGTGTTTGAGATAATTATACTTGCGGTGCTTATCTATGAATTTATTGCATGGGTTAAGACCACAAGGGCATTTACCCTGCTTAAGGGTATTATTGTACTGCTTATTTTCTGGCTGCTGGCTTATATATTCAATTTTACGACGATTTTGTGGCTGGGCGGTAAAATAATCAACTTCGCAATAATAGCATTGGTTGTCATATTTCAGCCGGAACTCAGAAAAGCACTTGAACAGCTGGGACAGAAGAGATTTTTCTCCAAGATACTTCCGTTTGCCGAGAAAAAAGACAAGGGTGAACGATTCAGTGACAAGACTGTAAATGAACTTGTCAAGACATGTTTTGAACTTTCAAAGACCAAGACAGGAGCGCTTATTGTTGTTGAACAGGAAATACTTCTGACTGAATATGAGAAGACGGGTATTCCTATTGATGCGCTTATTTCAAGCCAGCTTCTGATCAATATTTTTGAACATAATACACCGCTTCATGACGGAGCGGTAATTATCCGTGGTGACCGTATCGTGGCGGCGACATGTTATCTGCCGCTTTCCGACAATATGTCCATAAGCAAGGAACTCGGAACGAGACACAGGGCCGCACTTGGTATTTCTGAAGTGACCGACACAATGACACTTGTCGTGTCGGAAGAAACGGGCGCCGTGTCAATTGCCATAGCGGGAGAGCTTTTCAGGAATATCGATGCGGATTACCTTAAAAGCAAACTTACATTCCTTCAGAAGAAGACAATTGATGTGACGAGGTATAAACTCTGGAGAAAAGGGGGAAGTAAGAAATGAAGAGCTTTAAAGATATCAAAATAAAAGAACTTATTCTCCATAATTTCGGATTGAAAATACTTGCTATCATAATTGCAATCGTGAGCTGGATTGTGATTGTCAATGTTGATAATCCGTCGCAGCGTAAAACAATATCTGGCATAACAGTTAATATGATTAACGGAGATGCGCTCACAAGCAAGGGATATATATACCAGATTGAGTCAGGGGCAAGTATTTCCATAGTCGTTAAGGCACCGCAGACGATAGTTGATGAACTTAGATCAACGGATTTTTATGCATATGCGGATCTTAGCGAACGTACACCGGATGCTGACAGGGCACAGATCTATGTAAGATGCACCAAAGAAGGCATGGAGAATACAGTGGATATAGTAAGCCTGAGAACAGAATATGTACAGCTTGCAATAGATAATAAAATAGATAAAGAAGTTCCGCTTGAACTGAATATAACAGGCAGCCCTGCAGACGGTTATGTTATCGGAGACTATAGCATATCACCGACGACTATTAAAGTTACCGGCGCTGAGAGTACGGTAAGCCGTATATCCACAGCAAAGCTTAATTACAGTGTATCAAGCATGACGGCGACAATCAATGATTCTGTTGTGCCGGTATTCTATGATGAGAACGGAGTGGAGATAAGTTCGGATAAGCTGGAATTAAGCCGAAACAGTGCCTCAATCCAGATAGAAATACTTCCTACGAAAGTTGTTGATATTAATTATGCACTTTCCGGAGAGGTTGCTGAAGGGTATCATATAGCTGATGAGAAAGCCAACATGAAAAATGTAAAACTTGCAGCATCAAAGGACGTTCTTGATAAGATAACATCGATTGATATCCCTGCCGGTATTATAGATATAGATAATGCAGATGATGACAGACATTTCGATATAGCACTTAAGACCTATCTGCCAAACGGATGCAAGATAGCATCATCCGAAAGTAATCTTAAGGTGGATGTGACTATAGAGAAAATATCAGAGAGAACAATACAGATTCCTATGTCGCAGGTTACGATCAGCGGAACCGAGTCTGATTACAGATACCAGCTGGTTGCCGATAATGGTTCGGGTTATCTTAATGTAATTGTCAACGGCAGTGAGAGCGATATAGGAACACTTACGGCAGACGACCTTGGTGCACGTATAGATATGAGCGGCAAGGGAGAAGGCAGTTATACAGTCAGGGTTAATCTTAACCAGAGCGATGATTACAGTATATCGGGGTCATATTATGTTAAGGTTATTGTTACTGATATGACACTCCCGGATAATCCGACGCAGCCTGAGGAAACGACAGGAGCAGAGACAGAAGCTGATACGGCTGAATAATATATAATAATAAAATGGAGAATGATTATGGCCAGAATATTTGGAACAGACGGAGTAAGGGGCATTGCCAATAAAGAGCTCACAGTTGAGCTGGCGATGAACCTCGGCAAAGCAGGAGCATATGTGCTCACTAAGGAAAAAGCACATAAGCCGACAATATTAGTCGGCGGAGATACAAGAATATCAGGAGAAATGCTTGCTAATGCACTTATGGCGGGAATTTGTTCTGTCGGTGCAGATGCCGTTTATGTAGGAGTCGTTCCTACGCCGGCAATAGCATATCTGACAAGGCATTACGGATACGATGCAGGCGTTGTGATTTCTGCATCACATAATCCGTCTGAATATAACGGAATCAAGTTTTTTAATGGTGATGGATACAAGCTCTCCGATCTTCTCGAGGATGAGATTGAAGAAGTGATGAGAATGAATTCAGCGGAACTTCCGATGCCGGTTGGCGGAGAGGTTGGACATATTACATACAGATATGATGCAAAAGACGATTATGTCAGATTTGCATGCTCATTGATAGATCTGGATTTATCAGGTCTTAAAATTGTTGTTGATACGGCAGAAGGTGCATCATATTATACGGCACCTAAGACGCTTGAGAGCCTTGGAGCTAAGCCGGTAGTAATACACAATCATCCGGACGGTGTCAACATTAACCGTGCATGCGGATCGACACATATGGAAGAACTTAAGAAACGTGTGGTTGAAGAGGGCGCCGATCTGGGAATTGCTTTCGATGGAGATGCGGACAGAATGCTTGCGGTGGATGAGAACGGTAATATGGTTGACGGAGACCAGATAATGGCGATATGCGGATTATATATGCGCAATCAGGGCAGACTTAAGAAAGATACTGTTGTAGCTACCGTTATGAGTAACCTCGGATTCTTCAGAATGGGTGAAAAAGAGGGCATCAATATAGTCAGGACCAAAGTCGGAGACAGATATGTCCTTGAATATATGCTGGCTAACGGATGTAATCTCGGAGGCGAGCAGTCGGGACATGTGATTTTCCTTGATGAGAATACTACCGGTGACGGGCTTATAAGTGCTCTTCATCTTCTTGAGGTTATTGTTAAATCAGGTAAGAAACTTTCGGAGCTTGCATCTGTAATGCGCGTGCTTCCGCAGGCTCTTGTAAATGCCAGAGTTTCCAATATCAAGAAAGAATACTATATGGATAATAAGGTAGTTGCAGATGCTGTCGCAGAACTCGAGGCCAGATTTGCAGGCGCAGGAAGGGTTCTTATAAGACCTTCGGGAACGGAGCCTCTTGTGCGTGTAATGATAGAGGGTGATGACCAGAAATTCATCGAAGAAGAAGCAAAGAAACTTGCTGAAATTATTGAGAAGAATATAGGAGAATAATCACAGGTGAAAGTCGATGCTGTAATTCCGGCATATAAGCCGGGGCACGATCTGAGGGAACTGGTAGAGAAACTTCTTGATCAGACCGTAAGATTGGGACGAATTATAATAATTAATACTGACAGAGAGTTCTTTGATGAGAAAGAATATCTTATCGCACCTGTGGTTGAGGTTGTCCATATTACAAGACATGAATTTGACCATGCCGGAACAAGGGATATGGGTCTTAGAATGTCAGATGCCGACTATGTGCTTTTTATGACAATGGATGCAATACCTAAAGACAATTACCTTGTCGAGAAACTGTTGTCAGGATTCAGACGTGCGGATAATATTGCGGTAAGCTATGCGAGACAGCTTCCGAAGAAGGATTGTAACAGGATTGAGCAGATTACGCGTGAATTTAATTATCCGGCGCAAAGCAGGGTTCAGACATCGGATGACATCAAGGAACTTGGAATAAAAGCGTATTTCTGTTCAGATGTATGTGCAATGTATGATACGTCAATTTACCGCAGCCTTGGTGGGTTTAAGGCTCCTGCGATATTTAATGAAGATATGGTATACGCAGCAGGAGCACTGGATGCAGGATATGCTGTTTCGTATTGCGCTGACGCACTTGTGTATCATTCCCATAATTATACGGGCAGACAATATTACAGACGTAATTTTGACCTCGGTGTATCGCAGGCCGATCATCCGGAGATATTTGAACGTTTTAATGTTAAAGGAACCGGCATGCAGCTTGTCAGGAAATCCCTGGCGCAGATCTGCCGCAGGGGAACCCCGGCAGATATTATCAGACTGGTATACTATAGCGGAATGAAATATCTTGGTTTCAGAAAGGGTAAAAACTATCATAAATTATCTCTTAAATCATGTCTGAAACACACTTCGGACAAGGAATACTGGAACAGATTGACCTAGAATTATTTCGTAACAAATTTGTAACAATAAAATTATTGCTCTTTAAAGTGGCTTGATGTATTATAATAACTGGCATCGGATAAACCAGGGGGTTTAGAACGTTGATTAGAAGAAATCAGAAGAAATTTAACACGCTTCATGTTATATTGGATGCGTTTATCATAGCAATTGCATATCTGTCCGCGTGGGCAATTAAGTTTGGTCTGGACCTTGGTAAGGAAAATATTGGCAAAATCGGTATGGATATATATTTTAAGGCATTGATATTCATCATACCGGGATATATTATCCTGTACGCATTGTGCAGCCTGTATACGCCTAAGCGCATGCATGGCCAGCGCTATGAGGTCCTTAATATAATAAAGGCCAATTCATTCGGGCTGCTTATTTTTATATTGATGCTCTATCTGCTTAAACAGATAGATTTTTCGCGAGTAATGATTTTCATATTCTATGTTCTTAATATAGTATATGAGATTGCGATAAGAGCAGCACTCAGAATGTTCTTAAGACACCTAAGACGTGAAGGCTTTAATCAGAAGCATATTGTGCTTGTCGGATACAGTCGTGCGGCGGAGTCATATATTGACAGAATACGAAGTTTCCCGCAATGGGGATATCATATAGTGGGTATATTAGATGATAATGTACCGGCCGATACCTGTTACCGCGGAGCCAAAGTAATAGGACGTGTGGCCGATATTGAGAAGACGATACAGACCAACGATCTGGATGAAATGGTCATAACACTTGGGTTAAGCGAATATGCCAAGCTGGAAGATGTTGTTGCGGTATGCGAGAAATCAGGCGTTCATACCAAGCTGATACCGGACTATAATAACATAATTCCTACCAGACCTTATACGGAAGATGTACAGGGACTTCCCGTCATTAATATAAGAAGGGTTCCTTTAAGCACAATGCCTAACAAATTTGCCAAACGTGCAATGGATCTGGTGTTGGGAACAGTGGCGTTAATTATTTTTTCACCGGTCATGCTGGTGACCGCGATTGCGGTTAAAATATCATCCAAGGGACCGGTTATTTACAAACAGGTCAGAGTTGGCTTGCACAATAAGGAATTTGAGATGTACAAGTTCCGTTCAATGTGTGTGCAGACTGACGGACAGGACGCGAAGAAATGGACAACAAGCACAGACGCAAGAGTTACGCCGGTAGGTAAGTTTATCCGCAAGACAAGTCTCGATGAACTGCCACAGCTTATCAATGTTCTTAAAGGTGATATGAGCCTCGTCGGACCGAGACCGGAAAGACCGTTCTTCGTAGAGAAATTCAAGGAAGAAATACCGCGTTATATGATTAAACATCAGGTGCGCCCGGGAATGACAGGATGGGCACAGGTGAACGGATACCGCGGCGATACTTCGATAAGAAAACGCATAGACTGCGATTTGTATTATATAGAGAACTGGAGCCTGCATTTCGATATAATGATTCTGTTCAGGACGGTTTTTAAAGGATTTGTTAACAAGAATGCATATTAGGGGCAGAGAACGAAAGGATTACTATCATGGCAAAATACAGAGATTTCGATGACGATTATGAGTATGAAGACGACAAATATATATACGAAGATGAAAAGACGCCGGGACGCAGAAATGTGAATGATTATTCTGTTGAGGAGAAAAATGATCAGAAGTCTGTCCGCCCGCATAAGAAGAAAAAACGCAAACGCTGGGTCATGATTCTTATATTTGCTATAGAAATTATCCTGCTGCTGGTGCTTATCACAGTATGGTATGTGGTAGGCAAACTTGAGATGATTGAAAGACCGGCAATAGACAGGGATGCGATAGTTATAAACAGGGAACTCGATGATGATACGATTGAGGTTCTGGACGGATATACCAATATACTTCTTCTTGGAAGTGATGCCAGGGACAATACGGTTGAGGGCCTTAATAAGCTTGGTGAGAATCATACCGACTCTATAATCATAGCAAGTATCAACAATAAGACCAAAGAAGTAAGGCTTGTGTCTGTATACCGTGATACGGTCCTCAAATTTATGGATACGGCGAACACACAGGAAGTCAAATACAATAAAGCAACCGATGCGATGTTCTATTATGGCGTTGAGTCGGCAATAAGTATGATAAATACCAACCTCGACCTTGATATCAAAGATTATGTGATGGTAAACTGGAACGCATTGATCGATATCGTGGATGCGGTAGGCGGAATTGATATTGAGATAGACGAAAACGAACTTCACTGGATCAATGAATATTTAAGGGATACCGGAAAGAATACAGGAAGAAGTTATACCAATGTAGAAAATACCGGAATGGTACACCTCGACGGAATCCAGGCTACGGCATATTGCCGTATCAGATATGGCGGCGGAAGTGATTTCAGAAGAACCGAGAGACAGCGTACGGTAATTAACCTTGTTGTTGAAAAAGCCAAGAATATGGATATCACCAAATTAAACAGTGCAATTAACAGCGTGTTTGGCAATATATCAACAAGCCTTGATGTCGGTACGATACTTAATCTTGCCAAATCGCTTGCAAGTTATACCATTACCGAGTCGTCAGGATTCCCGACGGAAGTGACATATGTTACGACATTAAAGGGTAATACAAGCGACAGGGATTTTGTGCTTGCGAAGGATCTTGCAGCCAATGTAACGGTGCTTCATAAGGTACTTTTTGATGTCGACAATTATGATCCGACACCGACTGTCAAAGATATAAATAAAACAATATCCGAACTCTCAGGAGCATATTAATGTTTAAAAAAATATACGGCAAATGGAGTAAAATTCATATTGCCCTCAGGGGCGCGATTCTTATAGCAGTGTCAGTTATACTGGCACTGCTTATTGAATTATTTTTTAATATCAGGGAATTGAATAGTGATTATGTAAGGAACATCCCGACGGAAGAGATTACGGCTGTCAATATGCACTGCGATACGGACGGAGCATATGTATTTGACGGAGATGACTCCGGAAGCCTTGAATTTGATTTTGAGGGATATGCCGGGATGCTTGTTATAGAATATGATAAAGAAGAAACGTATTTCTCGCAGAATATTGATATAGAATACATTAATGCCTACGGGAAAAAGGAAAGTGAAAGCATTTCTGACATGGCACCGCTCTGGCTCAAACGTTCGTCACATAATATCCGCAAGAATACATCACACATTACATTGAGTTTTGACCATGATGCATCGTTGAGAATCAAAAATATAACAATTGACAGCAGACCGTATTTTAATATCCACCGCGTTATGCTTTTTGCATTGGGATTTACGGCACTGCTGATACTGATTCTGTTACGGCATATAATTGCGAAGAAAGTTGAAGTGGGTTTTGCAATTACCGCACTTGCCGCCGGACTGGCGATAATTGTGACTCTTCCGCTTGTCAGGGTGGGATTTGATGAAGAAACACATTTCAGAAATTCGTACCTGCTGTCAATAGCATCCCAGACCAGGAACGATGATGAAATATGGGAAATGCTTAACGCAAGCGAGGCAAACCATCCGTTAAGATATACGGATACGGCAAAAGAGTACCACGAATTTCTGGAATATCTTAATAATAATTGCAATTATTATGGTACCGAAGATGTCGAACATTACACAGTTACACCGAGACATACGAGCAGCATATCTACGTTTGCGTATGTTTTCATGGCACTTGCAATTAACATAGCCAGGGCATTTAAACTCGGTTTCGGATGGATATATATAATTGCAAGGCTGGCCAACCTTCTTGTATATGTGACGGTGATGTATTTTGCGATAAGAATACTCCGCAAGGGTAAAATACTCATGGCACTTATAGGACTTCTTCCGACAACGATTTTTACGGCTTCAACGATTTCATATGATCCTGTTGTAACATCTTTTATAATGCTTGGCATGTCATATGTAATTAATAATATGATATATGATGACTGTAACGGCCGATGGTGGCAGTTCGCCCTGGCGGCCTGCGCGATGGGATACGGATGTCTTGCAAAAGCGGTTTACGCTCCATTGATGCTTATGGCTCTTTTTATTCCCAAAAGCCATTTCAGGGATGACAGGACGAGACGCATTGTTAAAGGCGGTTTTATATCTGCAATGATACTTCTGATACTGACATTCATTCTTCCGCTTCTTATAGGCAGAAGCGGAGGCGACCCGCGTGGGGGCGATACAAGCAATGCGGGCCAGCTGCAGATGGTGCTTTCACATCCTGTTTCGTATGCGGGACTGCTTCTTAAATCCATATGGAGTAAATTAGTGTATTATACTATAGGAAGCGAAACTGTGGATATAATGGCATATCTGGGCGCCGGTAAGGCTGTATTTGCAATAGATGCGTTACTGGTATTTACAATGTTTACACATTCGGATGATGACAAAAGACTGTCAGCGGGAAGAAAATGCGGTGTTGTGTTTATACTGTTTGCAACGACGGCGCTTATATGGACTGCACTGTACCTTGCATTTACGCCGGTCGGCGTAGTATCAGGCATTGCCGGGGTTCAGGGAAGATATTTTATTCCTCTTCTTTTTCCTCTTTTTATGCTTGTACCGGCCGAAAAAATCACTGCACATTTTAACAGACAGTGGTATAATCTTTTTGTACTTATGATGGAGGGGGCAATCCTTTTCTGGGAAATATACAGGCAGATACTTACAGTATGTTCATTCTAAATACGGAGGTTTTATTGATATGAAGAAAATAATCGTGACTGGCTGCAACGGACAGCTTGGAAGAGCAATCAACAGGGAATATGAGAAAAGTAACGAATACGAGCTTGTCAATACGGATGTCGGAGAACTCGACATAACGGATGTGAAAGCTGTTCTTGAACTTACAGATAAGGTGAGACCTTATGCAATTATTAACTGTGCAGCATACACTGCGGTTGATAAATGCGAGACGGATGAAGACAATGCATACAGGATTAATGCGATCGGGCCGCGTAATCTTGCGATAGCAGCTGCAAAATGCGGTGCAAAGCTTGTTCATGTATCGACTGATTATGTATTTGGCGGAGACGGTATAAGACCGTACACAGAATTTGATGCGCCGGCGCCTAAGAGTGCATACGGAAGAACGAAACTTGCCGGCGAGGAGTTCGTAAAGATGTTTGCAAAGGATTATTTTATCGTAAGAACAGCATGGCTTTACGGCGAAGGAAAGAATTTCGTACGGACTATGCTTGCGCTTTCGGAGAAAAATCCTGAAGTTAATGTTGTAATGGATCAGGTTGGTTCACCGACGAGCGCGACTGAACTTGCCAGAGCTATAGTGTCGCTTGTTCCGACAGATAATTACGGCATATTCCACGGAACTTGTGAAGGGGTATGCTCGTGGGCAGATTTTACGGAGGAAATATTCAGGCTTACCGGCAGAAATTGCAAAGTTAATCATATAACGAGTGAAGAATATAAGAAAATGTTTCCACAGTCGGCCGACAGACCTGCATATTCAGTACTTGACAATTATATGTTAAGACTTACCGGCGGATATGAATTTGCCGGATGGAAGGATGCAATAGCGGCATATGTGAGAGATTTTATCTAGTTGAATAAATTGCATATATATGGTAAAATATATCAGTATGTACTTATCTGAAAGGAGATAAAAGGTATGAGAACCTATCTTGTAACAGGAGGAGCCGGTTTCATCGGTTCAAATTACATTCATTATATGTTTCGTAAATATGATAACGAGATAAGAATAATTAATGTTGACTGCCTTACATATGCAGGAAATCTCGAGAATCTTAAGGATATCGAGAATAGATTTTTTTTTATTGTTAAGTGTACCACCGAGATCTATACC